>ENA-ORDP01000124-ORDP01000124.1-marine-sediment-metagenome-genome-assembly--contig:-NODE-124-length-50159-cov-6.936293_pt1 | contig 50159 bp, 46 predicted proteins | sample MGYA00248627_ERZ508539 | MGnify/ENA primary metagenome ERZ508539 (study PRJEB26208, sample SAMN05571518) | marine sediment metagenome | biome: deep sea; feature: Hydrothermal vent; material...
TGAAAGCTGCTTTGCTGGAAAAACAGAAGGCTACCGAGCTGGCAGAATCGACCTCGCAGGAAAAAAGCATCGTAAGCAACCAGCTGTCTGATGCAGAGGAAGAACTGGCACGTCTGCGAATGTTGATAATTCTTTCCAATGACCAGCGAAAAACTATGCAGGGCAAACTAACCACTGCTCAAAAGGAGTTGCAATCCTTAAGCGGCCTTTATTCTGCCCTGCAGGAAACTCATGGTTCGGTAAAACTTGAAAAAGAAAATGTTGAAAAGCAGCTTGAAGAAAAATCGCAAATTCTGGCACGTATTGAAGCTCGGCTGGATGAACTGATTCAACGGCAAACGGCATTAACATCCGAACTTGCCAGCAGTAAAGAGGCGAGGAAGCTCACCGAAAGCAAACTTTCTGCTATCACCTTACAGGCTACCAGTGCCGACCAGGAACTTGCCAGCATACGTGGCGAATATAGCAGCCTGCAGGTGAAATATGACAAGCTGATAAAACCTGCAAGGACCTCAAAAGGCAAACATGTCGTCGAGGTCTTCTATGCAAAAAAAGACGAAAACCACATCTATAAAATCAAGGATACAGGCCAGCCTTCCTCAGCGGTAGTTAGCAAAAAACAGTTACACAGCAGACTTGCCAAATTGAAAAAGCAATACGGTAAGGATCTCTATATTCGTCTGATCTTCCCGGAAGACAGTCAGCTTTCCTACAACGACGCCTGGAAGTTCTCCAAGGATATTCTGGGAAAATATGATTACTACCATGCGAATTAGTATCTCATTGAATACTGTACACACCTTTAAAAATTGTGTGATTTAATGCAAAAAAAACGAATTCTTTACTTAATTACCCGCTCAGAACCGGGGGGTGCTCAATCCCATGTCCTTGAACTCCTGAAGGGGTTTAAGGATCAGTATGAGCTGGTACTGGCAACAGGAGAAGAAGGTTTTCTGCTCGATGAGGCCAGGAGTCTTGGCATACGCACTTACCTGATCGCCAACCTTCAGAGAAACCTGTCACCCACCAGGGACTATAAAGCCTATAAGGAAATAGTTTCGGTACTGAAAGAATCCAGACCTGACCTTATTCACTGTCACTCATCCAAGGCAGGCATACTCGGTAGACTGGCAGCACATAGACTTGGGATAAAAACGGTATTTACTGCACACGGATGGTCATTCGCTGAGGGCACACCCCTGTCACGAAAATTGATTGGCCTGTTACCGGAACGCCTACTCGCCTGCTGGACGAATTACATTATTACAGTTTCTGATACGGATCGGGATCTCGCCATTCGCTACCGCATAGGCAGACCAGAAAGAATAGTTACGATACACAATGGCATAGCAGATCAGGCACTCCCAACGGTTAATAAAGATAATGTAAGACCCATCACTCTGATCATGGTTGCACGGTTTGCTGCACCGAAATATTACGCACAGTTGATCGATGCAGCTGCAACGATCAAAGCGAATTTCAGGCTACGACTAGTAGGAAATGGTCCACTGCTTGAACGAATGAAGAAACGCGCAGAAGAATTAAATCTCTCGGATATCGTCGAGTTTTTAGGCTCACGTGATGACGTTGATGCCCTGCTTGCCGACTCAGACGTTTTTATACTGGTATCCGACTGGGAAGGATTTCCTATCAGTATTCTGGAAGCTATGCGGGCTGGCTTGCCTGTTATCGCATGTGATGTTGGTGGAATACATGAAGCCATTACTGACCGCACCAATGGCAGGCTGGTCCCCCGTGGAGAGATAGCGGGACTCAAGCTGGCGATGCAGGAGTTAATCAACGACAAGACACTCAGGCTGGAAATGGGCACTCAGGCCAGACGGCAATTCGAGCGATTATTTACAACAGATATTATGCTAAAAAAAATAGAGGCAATATATCGTTCGCTCGAAGTTAACGCCCTCTATGCCAGAGCATGATACGCAATGTCTTCATAAGAATTGCAAAATCCAGTAACAGGGAATAGTTCTTTATATAAAACAGATCGTATTCCAGCTTTTCACGTGCATCTTCTACAGACGCACCATACGGATACATCACCTGGGCCCAGCCAGTTATTCCTGGCAATACAAGGTGTCGCAGGTCATAGTATGGGATCTCATTTACTAACCTTTTAATAAATTCAGATCGTTCCGGACGCGGGCCGATAAAACTCATATCCCCTCTCAACACGTTTAGCAATTGCGGGAGTTCATCTATCCTGATCTTTCTGATAAATCGGCCAACTCGTGTGATGCGTGGATCATTATCCTCAGCCCATTTAACTCCATCCGTTTCAGCATCGTTAATCATTGATCTGATTTTATATATATAAAAACACTTTCCATTTAACCCAACACGCAATTGCGTATAGATGACAGGGCCACGGGAATCCAGTTTCACAATTAAACCTGTAATTAATAAAATTGGGCTCAGTAGAAGAATGCATACTACTGATAGAAATATATCTATTATGCGTTTAATTTTGAGGCCAATTTTATTTTGCAACAGGTAAAATCCACCTCCCTGCACAAACCAGCCATGTTTTAAATGCACCACGGGCACCTTAGACTGATATTGTTCGTAAAATGCTGTGAAGTCGAATACACCAGCACCGGATGCCCGGATTTTCATTAGTGTCGATATTTCAATATCCGTGAAGGTGTGATCTGTAGCAACAACGACATCTGTTATACCGTGTAAATCGGCTGATGTTAATTGACTCACGCGACCCTGAACAGATTTTGTGTAGTCAGCTGGCAATGCATCTTCGTTCTCTTTATCATCCAGTAAGATCACACAGTCAGATGAATCCAGACTGAAATCCTCTATCAGGCATAGTAATTTTTCAACACTCCCGAGGTATAGCCACCGACTTGCTTCCTGTATTTTTTCGAACCACCTGGATAATGCATACCTTGACCAAAACGCCCAGACAGAAAAAAGTATCAATGTAACCGGCATCACGCCACGACCGAAAATTGAATCAAACTGTAATGGGCCGAAAGCATATATAATTGCTGCACTGACTAATACTGAAAATAAAGACGCGAATGCAGCGGTTAGTGGTAACCTTGAGAGAGCAACAGGGGTTTCTATTCGATAGACGTCTGTTACATACAGAGTCAGTAGAACTGCGGCTAATACCGAAAAAAATGGTATAGATAATAAATCTATAAATATCCCCAGGCGGGCATAATGAACAGTTTCGTAAAGTATTGATATTGCTACAATATCACCGAGAAGTAAGACCAGCCCTGCTTTTGCCCATGTAATGCGGTGTGGTAGTGCGCCTTTCATAACGTCTTATATGGTTTGTGTATTTCAAATATCTTCATTAATTCAACATGGCGCGATGATACCATAACAGTACACTGATGAGCGCAGGGATCATCAGACCTGTCATGGCCATCTGAGAATGGAAACACGTATCCTGCCATGCTGGATGGAGTCCAGGCCAAATATCATAAGTGTCAGATTACACCCAGATTTTTTTACAATTTTCTGCTCTACTGGCTTGTATTCCATATGATATAAGCTAGAATCTTGTTGTAATGCAAAACGAATAAAGTAATAGGGGAGGATCGATCAGTGTACGAATTTCCGAAGTTGTTTACGAAAAGGTTTTTAATAATTGGATTGAGTCTGGCGTTAGTAATCATTTCTGGTTGTTCAACAACATCCAAGTATCCCCAAATACCGGAAGATCAGCGCAATCTGCCTCAGGATTTCAATTACATAATTGGTCCAGGCGATTCGATGGAGATTTTTGTATGGGGCAACCCTGAATTGACGTTGAGTGTGCCTGTCAGACCAGACGGAAAAATCACTACCCGTCTGGTGGAGGATATTAAGGCCAGTGGAAAAACCTCAACACAGTTGGCTCGTGATATCGAGGTGGCTTATTCCGAGTATGTAAAAAATCCGGTTGTCAGCGTCATAGTCAATGGCTTTATCGGCATCCCTCCGCAGCAGGTACGAGTAATCGGCGAGGCAATGAGACCTCTAAAGATTCCATATTACAAACACATGTCTCTGCTTGATTTAATGATAGCAGTAGGCGGTTTGACTCCTTTCGCTAATGGCAATAAGGCTGTTCTCATTCGGGCATATGATGGCAAACAAAAAACATTCAGTGTGCGTCTTGATGACCTCGTAAAGGAAGGAGATATCTCGGCAAATCTGTCACTGCTTCCGGGCGACATACTTATCATTCCAGAGTCCTGGTTCTAATTAAGATGCAAGTAATACTGGCACAAATATCTGACTATTTCTGGGGAGCATGGCGCTTTCGCTGGCTTATGCTGGCACTGGTCTGGCTGATATCTATAGCGGGCTGGATCTGGGTAGCAACCATACCGGAGCAATACCTGGCTACCGCCAGAATCTATGTTGATACAAATTCTATTTTGCGCCCATTACTGAAAGGCCTGACTGTTCAGCCGGATTTAACCCAAAGAACAGCCTTAGTGAGCAGGACTCTACTCAGCCGTCCGAATCTGGAAAAGCTGATGCGTATGACAGACCTGGATCTACAGGTAAACTCTGAGCAGGATAAAGAGGATTTATTTACTAAATTGAGTAAAAAAATCAGCTTAACGGGTGATCGTCGCAATCGATCCCTCTATACCGCATCTTTCAAACATAAAGACAGGGACACAGCAAAGTTAATGGTCCAGTCACTTATATCAGTGTTTACTGAAAGTGCGCTTGGAAACAAACGCCTGGACAGTAATGAGGCACAAACATTTATTGAAAGACAGATAGCTGATTATGAGGTGCGCCTAAAAGAAGCAGAGACCCGTATGGTAAACTTCAAACAACGAAATGCTGCTGTATTGAATGGAGGCGTTGGCAAATATTATGAGCGCCTGCAAGAGACAAAGAACTCTGCCAGTGAAGTACGCCTACAGCTCTCTGAAATGGAAAACAGACGAGCTGAGCTTGAGCAACAACTCGAAGATGACCAGGATGAAGACTCAGCGCTTCTTTATACAGGTATGGATGAAATTCAAAGTAATTCGCCACTTGATCTGCGTATTCAATCTCTGCAGGAGAAGCTGGACAGATTGTCATTAAGATACACTGGCCGACATCCTGAAATGATTCAGTTAAAAAGCATGATAAGTGAGCTGAAACTGAAAAAACGCAAGAACAGGTCAGGCCCTTCAAAAAACACTCCAGAATTGCTGAACAACCCTGTCTATCAGCAGAAACAGAATATGCTGGCAGAGACAGAAGCGACAATAGCGGAGCTTAAGGTGCGCGCTGAGGAATATGATAAAAGAGCTAAGGAACTGGAAGCGAAGGTCAATGAAGTTCCAGAAGTTGAGGCCCGATTGAAGCAACTGAATCGAGATTATGGGGCAATCTCAGCCCAGCATGCCAAGCTGCTTCAGCGTCGAGAATCGGCATTTTTATCAGAAGATATGGAGGAAGGTGCCAGTACTATTAAATTCAGGGTGATAGATCCACCATTTGTACCATTGAAGCCGACCGAGCCGAATAAATTGCTACTCAATACAGGCGTGTTTTTTGCGGCCATCATCGCCAGTATGGGTATCGTATTCCTGCTCTCTCTGCTTTATCCCGTTTTCCATAATCGGCGTACTCTCAGACAGGCTACCGGGTTACCTGTCCTTGGATGTGTCACCTTTATCCCATCTCCTGATCAGGAGCGCAAGACATTGATTGGAGGACTGGTGTATGCCTCCCTGGCCCTGTTTCTCGTACTCGCATTTGTAGGTGTGAATATGAGCCAGGATATCCTTTCTATTTAGTTGCGCGAGACTATTATGAGCATTATCGAAAAAGCAGTAAATAAACTGGAAAAGAAATCGGCCGTCACCCTGGCCGAACCTGACCTTCCTGTTCTCTCCGAGGTTGAGGATGTTGAAGAAATCTCTATCTCAAGCGATAGCCCGTCACACGATTCCTCAGTAGAAGTTCACGCCACGACGCAATCGGAACCAGGACTCCGCGAGACAATAAATATTCCATTTGAGCGCCTTAAATCATTGGGGATGATCACACCTGATATGCCCAGAAGCCGTATTGCAGAAGAGTACAGAACTATCAAGCGTCCTTTGCTGATGAACATCGCCGGAAAAGGTGCTGCTGAGGTCGATAATATAAATGTAATCATGGTAACCAGCGCCTTGAAAGGAGAGGGTAAGACTTTTTCCTCGATAAACCTGGTGCTGAGCATCGCCATGGAACTTGATAAGACGGTATTGTTTATCGATGCAGACATATCAAACTCTTCAGGGGGGAGGCTACTTGGCATAGACGATGACCATCCTGGCCTGATTGATATACTGGAAAATGAGGGCCTTGGTATTGGTGACATCATGTTGAACACTAATCTTCCCAATCTGCGTATAATTCCAGCAGGCCATGTCCATGACAATGCAAATGAACTGCTCGCCAGTGAGGGCATGCACCGTGTCGTCGAGGAATTATCTAATCGATTTTCTGACCGTGTCATTATTGTCGATACACCACCGCTTTTACAGACTACGGAGGCAAGTGTTCTGGCAAGCCTGATGGGACAGATTGTGGTGGTTGTAGAAGCAGAAAAAACATCTCAGGAAGCTGTTGATGAAGCACTGCGGCACATTGGTGGTGATAAGATAATCAGTATGCTACTCAATAAGAACAGGCAACATCATATGCGCAAGTATTATGGCTATGGATATGGCTATGGGTACGGAAATAACGCACCCATGAGTTCACAATCAGTATAGGCTCCCTTTATCCCCGATGTATAAAAGTAGATGGCCACTAACTGGTGGGTTGCTAATTCTTTCTTCGATATTGCTATTTACATCTGAAGCCTCGCATGCTGCGAACTGGAGGCTGTCAGAAAACCTGAGCCTTGGCGGCATTTTTACTGACAATGTCAGGCTTGTTGAAAAGGGGAAAAAGAGTCGCCTTATAGGTATGGTAACGCCCAGTATACTCCTGCATGGGGAGGGGCGTAGAGCAAGGTTTGATCTGGCTGCATCACTGATTTTCAACACCGGTATCGATAATCCGGTTCTGCCACGGTACAGAGCATTGCTTGGCACCGAGCTGGTGAAAAATTCTCTCTTCTTTAATGTAACATCGCAAGCCGGCCAGGGCCGAATAAATCCTTTCGCAGCAGCCGGAAGTCCTGTGGTTAACCAGACAGGGAACTCTACTACAACATATGTAAATACTGTTAACCCCTATTTCGTGAGTCGATTGAATGGATTTGCCGATTTGAGAATCGATTACAGATACAGCGATATTCGTTTCTCAGACGATACGATTGATCCGAGAACACAACAAACCTTGAGAGCAAACCTATTTACAAATCCGAGGTCATCAAAAATATCCTGGGGGCTGGTTGGATCTTCTCGAAAAACTGAATATGACAGTGATACGCAGGCCGACAATACAAGGTCATACGTAGACGCGGTACTACGCTATCAGCTTAACCGCAAATGGAGGGCAGCGGGATCGGTTGGAACAGAGTCGAATACCTTTGAATCAGATACCCGGAGGGAGACAGGAGGTTCTCGATGGTATCTGGAGGCCAGGTGGACACCGAATTCGAGAAATGCCTTCACTGTTAGACATGGTGGTCGTTTTTTTGGTCCTTACACGAATCTGGATTTTTCTCATCGTGCGCGTAAAAGTGTATTTAGACTGCAATACAGAACAGAGCTGAGGAATTCCAGTGATAATCTCAGTGATCGAAACATTTTACCGGCCGCGAATCTTTCCGGCCAGCCTGCCAATCCGTTTACTAATGGCCCTTTTGTGCAGCCGAATGATTTCGTTGACTTAACAGATAATGGTACATACGTGCAGGATAGATTCAGGGCCTTCTATACTCTAACAGGAAAGAGAACGGTACTGGATCTGGTTGGCCAATATGATACACGGGATTACCTCGACTCTTCCCGAGAGACTGTTTTTTCAAGGGCATGGGTCGGAATTCAGCGAGGTCTGACCAGGAGATATTCTGTTCGTTCGCGGCTCAGTTGGGATGCTACAGAAGAGAAGGATACAAATAATGCTTCAGAGACATGGAGGTTCTTACTGGCACTAACACGACCAGTTGGACGCAAGAGTGGTTTATCACTCTCTTATTCTTACGCAGATAGACAATCCGATAGCCCTGGTAACAGCTATAAAGAAAACCGGGTAGCCCTGTTCTTTAATACCAACTATCAAGGCATTCCTGGGTATGGTTTCAGGTACTAGATCGGATGCTCAGATTCTCTGTGTTGTTGGAGCAAGACCTAATTTTATAAAAATCGCCCCGATCATGAGGGAGCTGAATAATCCGAAGCTTTCCCTCTCGTGCAAACTGGTGCATACCGGCCAGCACTATGACGCAGCCATGAAGCACTCATTTTTTGAGCAACTGCATATCCCTGAACCCGATATCGACCTGGATGTCGGTTCTGCCAGTCATGCCGTGCAGACAGCGGAGGTCATGAAACGAATAGAGCCCGTTATAGATCAGCTGATACCAGATGCTGTTCTTGTCGTGGGTGACGTCAATTCTACAATAGCCAGTGCACTGGTATCTGTAAAAAAAGGGATCCCTGTATTTCATGTGGAAGCAGGACTAAGGAGTGGTGATCGTACAATGCCTGAGGAGATAAACCGTATTCTGACAGACCAGATCTCAGATATGCTCTTTACCACAGAAAGAAACGCTCTCGATAATTTAGCACACGAAGGGATCGACCGGCAGCGCATCCATTTCGTCGGTAATGTCATGATAGACAGCCTGCGTTACAACCTTGTCAATGCCATACCATCGGGTCATACGCTCTCATCTCTGTGCAGTAAGGATCAATCTTCCCGATTTAAGGCGGGTCATGGTGTTGTTACTCTACATCGGCCTTCCAATGTGGATGACCCGGGAGTATTGAGGCACATGCTCGTCGTATTGCGGGAGATTAGCGACAGCCTTCCCCTGGTATTTCCTGTACATCCCCGGACAAGACAGTCTATTGACGATGCCGGGCTGGAGGATCTTGTTTCCGGGCCGCAATTTCTCATATTGCCTCCTCTGGGCTACAGGGAGATGTTAGGCCTGATGAAGGACAGCAAAATTGTCCTGACAGATTCAGGCGGTATGCAGGAAGAAACCACAGCACTGGGAATCCCCTGTATCACTTTGCGGGAAAATACAGAAAGACCCATTACAGTAGAAGAAGGGACCAATACAATTACAGGTTCAGATCCAGATAAAATCATGGCCTGTTTCAATGACATTATGACATCTGGGGGTAAGGCTGGCCATATACCTGAGTTGTGGGACGGCAAAGCTGCAGAAAGAATTGCGAGCATCATAAACGACTGGTCTTCCCGTAAGCATCACTAAATCATATCGGCCATGATCAATGCCATGACAGTAGATGTGGAAGATTACTTCCAGGTATCTGCATTCGAAAAACTCATACCCAGAAATCGCTGGGACAATATTGAATGCCGTATAGAAGGCAATGTTGAGAGAATTCTTGAACTTTTTGATGAAAAAAATATCAAGGCCACCTTTTTCACGCTCGGCTGGATAGCACAGCGCCATCCTGCGATGATTGAAAGGATTGTCCGCAATGGACATGAGCTTGCAAGTCACGGCTGGGAGCATATACGCGTAACCAAACAGGATCCGAAGGGCTTCAGGGATGACATATCGCGAACACGCGCCCTGTTAGAAGATATATCAGGCCAGGCCATAAGGGGTTACCGGGCTGCCAGCTATTCAATAGGAATAAATAACATCTGGGCACATGATGAACTGGCTGATGCTGGATACGAATACAGTTCAAGTATTGTTCCTGTGCATCACCAATACTATGGAATGCCCGATGCACCCAGGTTTGCTTTCCTGACTTCCGGTGGGCGCATACTGGAAATACCGATCACGACTATCTCGTTGGCCAACTGGAATATCAACTGTGGTGGTGGTGGTTGGTTCAGGCTTTTCCCCTACGATTTCACCTACTGGGCTATCAGCCGGATAAACGAGCAGGAGCAACAACCGAGCGTTTTCTACTTTCATCCCTGGGAGATAGATCCGGATCAACCGCGACCAGACGGCCTGAATCTCAAGACACGGTTCCGGCACTACGTGAATCTCGGCCAGATGTATGCGCGACTGGAGAGACTAAGCGATGATTTTCAATGGGGTCGAATGGACGAAGTTTTTTTATCGGAGTCATGATGGAATTAAAAGTACGTGAATTAACCGAAGTGGATTTTGAACGGTGGGATAATTTTGTGGAGAGCCATCCCGAAGCTACTTTTTTTCATCGTGCAGCATGGAAAACCGTGCTCGAGCGTGCTTTTGGTCATTCATCCTTTTATCTGTACGCTGAACGAAATGGGGCAATCGAAGGCCTGCTGCCACTGGCAAGGATAAAAAGCCTGTTGTTTGGTGACACACTCATTTCAACGCCTTTCTGTGCTTACGGCGGTATTATCGCTAACAATGAAAATGCCACATCGGCCCTGCGCCAGGCGGCCTGTGATCTTGCAGAGCACTTGAATGTGGGCAGTCTTGAACTCAGGAACAGGCAGGCATCCGGCGAGAACTGGCCGACAAAAGACCTTTATGTTGCGTTCAGAAAAGAGATTTTTCCTGACGTCGAATCCAACATGATGGCCATCCCTCGCAAACAAAGGGCTATGGTAAGGAAAGGCATCAAGGCCGGTTTGCACAGCGAGCTTGATGAGGGATGTGAACGGATAAATCGGATCTATGCGGAAAGTGTACGGAATCTCGGTACCCCCGTTTTCCCAGCAAAATATTTTCGCACCTTGCGTGAAGTATTCGGATCTGATTGTGGGGTACTGATAGTCACGCATGAGCAACAGGATATAGCGGGGGTCATGAGTTTCTATTTTCGTGATGAGGTCATACCGTATTACGGTGGCAGTCTTCCAGTCTCGAGGTTCCTCAAGGGCAATGATTTCATGTACTGGGAATTAATGAGGAGGTCGTGCGAACAGGGTATCCGTACTTTTGATTATGGGCGAAGCAAAAACGGGACAGGATCCTACAGCTTTAAAAAGAATTGGGGTTTCACACCTGAACCACTGCATTACGAATACTATCTGGTCAAATCTGACAAGATTCCTGAAGTCAATCCAATGAACCCGAAGTACCAGATGTTCATCAGGGCCTGGAGAAAGCTGCCACTGCCTATGGCTAATTTTATTGGCCCGATGCTGGCAAGAAACCTCGGCTAGTGAGACTGGATGAAGCCCTCACTTCTCTTTCTATGTCACCGGATTCCTTATCCTCCAAACAAGGGTGACAAGATACGATCATTCCACCTGCTGAAGCACCTCTCAGAAAGCTATCGTATTTATCTCGGAACTTTTATCGATGATCCGTATGACTGGAAATATACTGAAAAACTGTATAACTGGTGTGAACAGACCTGTATACAAAAACTTGATCCACGACAGGCCAGGCTGCGCAGCTTGAAGGGATTTATTTACCGACAGCCACTGACACTGCCCTATTATTTTGATCCTGCTATGGCGCAATGGGTCAAAGATATCGCGAATGACGAACAGATTGACCACATATTGATCTATTCCTCCTCCATGGCGCAATACATCCTTGATCCGAAATTTGCTTCGAAAAAACGGATCATCGACTTTGTGGATGTGGATTCCGACAAATGGCGTCAGTACGCAGAGAAAAAATCCTGGCAAATGAAATGGCTCTACCGCAGGGAAGCAACATATTTGCTGCGATTTGAGAAAAGGGTGGCCGCTGCCCTGGATGCCAGTTTCTTTGTTTCATCGCATGAAGCCGAGCACTTCAGGCAGCTTGCGCCAGAAAGTGCGACTAAAATCCATTATTACAGCAATGGCGTGGATGTGGAAAAATTCGATCCTGCGCTAGAGCTTGAAACGCCATTCCATGGCGGGGTACAACAGATTGTTTTTACTGGCGCAATGGATTACTGGCCCAACGAAGATGCCGTAATCTGGTTCGCACAGAACGTATTTCCGGTGATACACCAGGATTGGCCCGAGGCGAGGTTCCATATCGTTGGCAGCCATCCGTCGGATAAGGTTCTAAATCTTGCTGATATGGAAGGTATTAGTGTTACTGGCAATGTTGCAGATGTAAGGCCCTATATTAAATATGCAACTGCAGTAGTGGCTCCCATGCATATTGCCAGAGGAATCCAGAATAAAGTGCTTGAGGCGATGGCCATGGCAAAACCTGTAGTGGTGACGACTATGGGCCTGGAAGGGATAAATGCAGAACACGGACAAGACGTCCTGATTGCCGATAATGCTGCCGGATTTGTTGAGGAACTTGCGTCCCTGTTCAAAGGAAGAAAAGGGTCGGTCATGGGTGAAGCGGCTCGGGATAAAGTCTGTAAGGATTTCGGTTGGGATAATACCCTGCAAAAATTTGACCGGTGGTTAACGTGAGACTGGAATCAACAGTACCACCGCCGTTGATCGTACATGTGATCTACAGCCTGGGTGCAGGCGGTCTTGAGAATGGCCTGGTCAATATCATCAATCGAATACCCGAGAAACGATATCGACATGCCATTATCTGCCTGACCGAATCCGGGTCATTCGAAGACCGGATCAGGAATCCTGCTACCCGGATCTTCTCCTTGCATGCAACGCCAGGACACAGCTTCCGGCTTTACTGGAAGTTATGGAAAATAATGAGGCAACTGAAGCCTTCGATAGTCCATACACGGAATCTATCGGCGCTCGAAGCCCAGATACCGGCTTTTTTTTTAATGAAAAGGGTCAAGACAGTTCACGGGGTACATGGTCGGGACGTCTTTGACCTGGAGGGAAAAAGCAGGAAATACAATCTCCTGCGTAAGGTGATCCGCCCACTGGTAGGCAGGTATATTACTGTCAGTCTTGACTTGAAAAATTGGCTCGTGAACACGATCGGCGTAAATCAAAAAGCGGTCATACAGATATACAATGGAGTGGATCAGTCACTCTTCAAACCTGGAACAGGTTCACTTCCAGATATAACAAAACTTGATTTTCTTCCAAAAAAACCAATTATTATCGGCACCGTCGGTCGCCTGGCGGCAGTCAAGGATCAGGCCACCCTGATCAGGGCATTCAACAGTGCGCTGGAAACCCTGCCACTGGGAAAACAACACATGCGATTGATTATTACCGGCGATGGGCCATTGAGAGCTCATCTGGAAGCCTTGATAAACGAGCTGGGAATAGGCGAGTTTATCTGGATGACGGGTGACAGAAACGATATCGCAGACATATTAAGACTGCTGGACGTCTTTGTTTTACCTTCCCTTGGCGAGGGGATATCCAATACCATCCTCGAAGCAATGGCGACAGGGCTGCCAATTATAGCCACAAACGTAGGCGGCAACCCTGAACTTATAGAGGATGGAGTCAACGGTTATCTTGTACCGTGCAATGACCCGGAGAACCTTGCTGAATCTATTGTTAAACTAACAGAATCCAGCAACATGCGATCATTAATGGGCAAAGCCAGTCTGATTAAAATTTCCGAGCAGTTTAATTGGGACAGCACCGTTGAGAAATATTTAAATGTCTATGATGAACTACTTAATTGATCCGGGTTACTAAAAAAATTTAAAAAGCCTCTATAAATCAAATGAGCCCGTCATTGCGAGGAACGAAGTGACGTGGCAATCTCCCGGAGTCTGAATATACTCAATGAGATTGCCCTGTTCTCAATGAATGTTAAACATGAAATATAGAGACATACTAATAAGAAGTATTGGGTACATCAACCATGCCGTTATAGGCAGGTTTTTGTAGGTGCGAATTCATTCGCACAGGATTTGTTCGAATAAATTCGAACCTACAGAATCTTTATGGGACAGTTGTGACTTAATACTGAAAACTGAAAACTGAAAACATGTGCGGCATAACAGGAATATTCGACTTAACCGGAAAACGTGAAATCTCTCGTGAGCTTTTGTCGCGAATGAATGAAACCCAGTTCCATCGTGGCCCGGATGAAGGTGGCTTACATATCGAACCCGGCCTCGGTTTTGGACATCGCCGCCTCTCGATCATCGACCTATCAAGTGGCCAGCAACCGTTGTTCAATGAGGACAGGACTGTTGTCGTAACCTATAACGGCGAGATCTATAATTTCCCCGAACTGACTCAGGAACTGAAAGGCCTGGGGCATCAGTTCAGTACCCATTGTGACACAGAAGTAATCGTGCACGCCTGGGAAGAATGGGGTGAGGCCTGTGTCGAACGGTTCCGTGGTATGTTTGCATTTGCAGTGTGGGACCGTAAGCACGAGAAGCTGTTCCTGGCACGTGACCGCCTGGGTATAAAACCGCTTTATTATGCCCACCTGGCAGACGGATGTTTTATATTTGGTTCAGAACTTAAATCACTGAAGATGCACAAGGGTCTGCCACGAGAGATCGACCCCACGGCCGTTGAAGAATACTTCGCCTTTGGCTATGTACCTGAACCAAAAACCATCTATAAGGGGGTATATAAACTTTCCCCGGGCTTTCGATTAACGCTCCGGCGCGGCATAGAGCAAATTCGGCCAGAACAGTACTGGGATGTACCATTCAACTCCGGCCCATCAATGAGCGAGGCCGCCGCAGGTAGCGAGTTGATCGAACGTTTTGAAGAGGCCGTCAGGATCCGCATGATAGCTGAGGTTCCACTGGGGGCTTTTCTCTCAGGTGGCGTTGATTCCAGTGCGGTGGTTGCAGCCATGGCCAGGGTCTCTGACGATCCGGTCAATACCTGCTCCATTTCTTTTGGTGACCCAGCATTCAACGAGTCACAATTTGCAGCAATGGTAGCAGAGCAGTTTAATACCACTCACCGCGTAGAACAGGTCGACCCCGATGACTTTGACCTGATCGATCACCTTGCCGATCTGTATGATGAACCCTATGCAGACAGCTCTGCACTGCCGACTTTCCGAGTGTGCGAACTGGCAAAAAGGCAGGTCACCGTCGTCCTGTCTGGAGATGGGGGAGACGAAAACCTGGCCGGCTACCGCCGGTATCGCTGGCACACCTATGAAGAAAAGATCCGCTCACTGATGCCAGATGGAGTCAGAAGACTACTTTTTGGTTTCCTCGGTGGCGTCTACCCGAAGGCGGACTGGGCACCGAAAATATTCAGGGCAAAATCAACTTTTGAAGCCATGGCCAGAGATTCACTCGAAGGATATCTTCATAGCGTCTCGATAATGTCCAATCAGATCCGTAGTTCGCTTTTCAGCGAAAACCTGAAGCGCGATCTGCAGGGGTATCAGGCGGTTGAGGTATTCAGAAGGCATGCCATGCAGGCACCTGCGGATCACCCCCTGTCGCTGGTTCAATACCTCGATATGAAGACCTACCTGCCGGGAGACATCCTGACCAAAGTGGATCGTGCCAGCATGGCCCATTCCCTGGAGGTGCGCGTGCCCATCCTCGACCATCAGCTTGTAGACTGGATATCCGGCCTGCCACCAGAATTCAAGCTGAGGGGTAGAGAAGGTAAATATATCTTCAAAAAGGCACTCGAGCCCACTCTGCCCGACAATATTCTCTACCGTCCAAAAATGGGTTTTGCCGTTCCCCTGGCCAGCTGGTTCCGTGGTCCCTTGCGGGAAAAAGTCAGGGACGGCATCCTGGGGGACACGATGCTGGACTCGGGTCTATTTGATCAGAAATACCTGAAAAGACTTATCGACCAGCATCAGTCAGGTACCAGAGATTTCAGCACGCCAATCTGGACACTGTTGATGTTCGAATCGTTTCTAAGAAAAGAATGAAAAGCCCTTATAACTCGCTCCAGACATGCTAATGGACAAGAAACTAAATACTTTATCGATAGCCACTTTATATTGTCTTGGCTGGTTTCCAGTGGCCATATTTGCCATTTATATGAAATATTACGAAATAGCAGCAAGGTATTCCAGGTTGCTTTTTGTTAATTCAAATATAGCTGATCCCACAATAAGTGATTATCTGTTTCTTTATAAAAGCGATATATTATTTAATTTTCTTGTTATCCCCTCGATTATTATCGCAGTTGTCTATTTCTTCTACCACAAAAGAAATATTTTACTGTTTTTTATTACATCACTATCGCTGATCATTCTCGTGCTTTTGTATGCAAATTTACAAAGCTGGGGAACTATCGGAAGATTCCTTACATGGACTGCTGCAGTCGACGCTATCACTTTTGCATGGCAAACCCCCTCCTTTATTGATATGTATATCGATTTTGACAGCAGGGTCAAATTTTTCATATTAGTAATGTCTGTGCTGTTTTTATTCCTGGGAATAAAATATTTTTCACGTTACAAAATGCTCATAAAGATGATTAATGTTTTTGTTGGAACGGTGTTTCTTGTTGCGATAATTACGGTCTTAATTGGGCAAACTTCTGTTATGAAAGAAACACCTACAAACAGGGATTTTATTTCACTGGCTATGGTCGCATTATTCGAAACACCGTGGAATACTGAGTATTTTGATCAGGTTATTAGAAAGGAAGGATTGATGAAATCTTTTCGTACAATAACCCATACAAAATCTGTCGGCGACTACAGTGACTATTTTGGTCGTGCAAAAGATAATGATGTGATTATCTTTGTGCTGGAAACAGGATCGAATCGTTTCATGAATTTAGGTGATGATCTGGATTCATTCCCCACGCTTGGCAAGTTGAGTAGAAATAGCCTGATTGCACTGAATCACTACACAACATTTCCCGCTTCATCTGAATCACTGTTTTCACTTTTTAATAGTGTTTATCCGCCTCGTAATTATTATTCTACCTGTATTGTTTCCGGTGATATTAAATTTGAGCACCCCTTTCCTGGATTTGTATCATTGCTGAAAGAAAGTGGGTATGAAACGTCTATATATCTTCCGTATAACGACATAGTACCTTTAGATAATGTACTTCATGAGAATGAAGGATTTAACAAAATATATTTTGCTCAAGCAGAGGAGAATGAAGGGAAAGGCATGGATAGACAGGCACTGGAAGCCATGAAGAAGGATATTTCTGGCTGGATGGCTTCAGATACACGTTACGTTTCTGTGTTTCTCCCCCAGATAGGACATGCACCCTGGTCTGATCGCCCTGAATCAAGATCTATCAAAGAGCATGGGAAATTGATGGCAATAATTCAGGATGGATGGCTTGGCGAGCTTGTTGAACTCATCGATAAAGCTGGAAAACTTGAAAAAACGACTATAATTATAACAGGTGATCATGGAATCAGGACAGCAAGAGAGGATCCACAGCTTAATACAGGATTTATTGATGAGTATTCGTTCCATATCCCGTTGTTAATTTTCTCGGAGTCCGCATTTTCACAACCGACTTATACTAATATGCTGACTTCTCATATTGATATTTCGCCGACCCTACTGGATTTACTCGGTGTAGATAGAAATAAATCATACGAGCAGGGGCTCAGTCTCTGGGATAAGGGTATAAAAAACAGGACAACGTTTTTTCTGGCAAATTGGTACTTTGGGGCAGATGGTTTTTACGAAAATGGTGAATTTAAAATGTATAGCGAGGTTCTGGACGCCGCATTCTCTAATAAAGAATTTCGATTCAATTCGTCAAATTTAGTAAAAGGCAAGGAGGAGACCGTGAGGATACGAGATAAAACGAGACAGTTATATGCATTGCAACCTGTTTGGTTAAAGAAGTATTTCTGCAACTGAATAACTTATGCAATTGTACTAACACAAGTTACGTGACCTGCGACAGAACTTATCAAAGAGAGAGAAACACAAAATCATCCAGAACAAGTGAAATTATGCAATCGTCCGAGACATCAATAACAGATAAATATATATCCCCGCTTTTAAAGCCTTCCAGCTTCCTGATAGCACTAATAGTAGTCCTGTACTCCTATATCTATGCGGATACAGTGAAATGGCTCTGGGATTATTGGGTTGTTGAACAAAACTGGCAATTCCTCGTCCCTGTTGCATTTGTTTATATGCTCTGGGACAGACAGGATTTGTATTCAGGGTTAAAGAGAGAGCCTAATATACTGTGGGGTACACTGCTGCTGTTGGTAGCCAGCGTAATGCTTGTAACCGGAGATGTCAGCAGTGTACAGATGGTGCGCGAGGTGTCCATGGTCGTAAGCATCTTTGCTATGGTGTTTATGTTCTTTGGTACCAAATATGTTGTGAATCTTTTCTGGCCACTTATATACCTGGTATTGATGACATCGCTGCCCGCTGAACTTCTTGGGACACTGGTCTATCCACTTAAGCTCACTAGTGCAATTGTAGCGACAGATGCTCTCCAATATTTTGGTTATGCCGTGTTTCGAGATGGTACTTTTCTGTATCTACCATATATAACACTGGAGGTCGCAGATTCATGTAGCGGACTCAATCAGCTGATATCCGCAATCGCATTGGGAATACCGATTGCCTTTATAATGCTTGATAAGTGGTGGAAGAGATGGGCAATCATCCTGCTCTCCATCATATTTGGCCTCATTATGAACTGGGTCAGAGTCTTTCTGATCTCAATATGGCAGTATAATTCAGCCAAGGTGGCAGAGGTACATGGGCCGTATGGTATCTATGAATTACCTTTTATTTTTCTGATCGGCGTATTCCTTACATTTATTATAGCGCTGCTAATTGCCGACAAACGAACCGGTAAGCAGCAAAGTACCCATCAGGCAGCATCCGGCTTTGACTTCAAAAAAATGGTTACCATGAAACACACGGCGGCATACCTGGTAACTTTCTTTATCCTGGCGGCGACAGTTTTGTACCTTAATTTATGGAAAGTGGAACCAGTGTATCTTGCAGACGGGTTCAAAGACTTCCCTTTAAGTATTGCTGGGTTTAAAGGCAAGCCGATTAAAAGTCTCAAAAAACCATTTTATTCTGATTTGGCGCAGGATGAGTTGATACTTCAGTTTACCAGTCCCTCTGGAGTTAGTGCGAAAGTATATGTGGGGTATTTCCGCTATCAGAACCAGCAGGAGGAAATAATAGATTATCGGTACAATTGGCTCCAGAATGGCGCCAGGCAGATTGAGCTGCCATCTTCACCGGTTCCGATACAAATGAAGATGGGCCATGTTAAAACAAGAACTGGTATAATCACAACGTTCTTTTATTATGACATCAATGGGCGAATTCTAATTGATCCCGTAAAAGTAAAGCTTGCATCCCTTATAGATGCACTCACAGAAAGGCGTAACAATGGAGCAATTATCATTATCCAGATTAATAAAAAACTAGAACAACCCTCAGCAGAAATTCAGGAATTCCTGAAACAAATCGTAGTTTCATCAAATGCAATCTTGCGAGCAGTGACTCTGGAAAAACCAACTCGTTAAGTATTCTCTTATGTGTCGTCATTGCGAGGAACGAAGTGACGTGGCAATCTCTAAGTGGATGATTATATGATATGAGATTGCCACGCTCTGCTCGCAATGACAGGTAATTAATCAGAGGTTCCTTTAGTAATTTGCTGTTATTAATAATAAAATAAGTGATAAGCCCATGCGTATTCTGCACGTTCTGGATCATTCCATCCCCTTGCACAGCGGGTATACCTTCCGCACGCTCGCGATTATTAAGCAGCAGCGGGCCATTGGCTGGGAAACATTCCATGTGACAGGTGAAAAGCAGGGGGCAACGACAGCGTCAGCCGAGGAGCTTGATGGCCTGGTGTTTTATCGTACACCGCCACAATCTGGACTGCTGGCAAGACTACCACTGATCAACCAACTGTCGGGAATCTCCAGTCTGGAACGTACCTTGCGCCATGTTATCGATAAGGTGAAGCCTGACATCCTGCATGCACATTCCCCAGCGCTGAATGGCGTCGCTGCATTGCGTGCCGGGTCACGGTTTAATTTGCCAGTCGTCTACGAAGTGAGGGCCTTCTGGGAGGATGCTGCAGTTGATCACGGAACCAGTAAAGAGTGGGGTGTACGTTATCGGCTGACCAGGCGACTGGAAACCTATGTACTAAAAAGGGCAGATGCTATTACCACGATCTGCCAGGGGCTGCGTGGTGATATCATTGATCGTGATATCCCGGCACATAAAATTACTGTCATCCCCAATGCAGTGGACACTAAACGGTTTTCCATGAATGGACGGGTAGATCCGGAACTTCAGGCACGCCTGGGACTAGCCGGCAAGACAGTGCTTGGCTTCATCGGCTCCTTCTATGCCTATGAAGGATTAACACTGTTACTGGAAGCCCTGCCCGGAGTGCTGAAAGAAATGCCCAATGTGCGAGTACTATTGGTTGGTGGTGGCCCTCAGGAGAGCCTGTTACGCGAGCGTGTCAATGAGCTGGGTCTTAATGAGACGGTCATCTTTACCGGCCGCGTGCCGCACGATACTGTCCAGGCCTATTACAACCTGATTGATGTGTTTGTCTATCCCCGCTTGCCGATGAGGCTGACTGACCTTGTGACGCCTCTGAAGCCACTGGAAGCCATGGCGCAAGGGCGTTTGGTGCTGGCTTCAGATGTTGGCGGACACAGGGAACTCATTCATCCTGGTATTAATGGCGAATTGTTTGCTGCTGGCGATGCAGCCGGTCTCACCATTGCTGCATTGAACCTTTTACGAAATAGAGATCACTGGCAGTCCCTGCATGAGGGTGGCCGTCATTTCGTCGAGTCCGAGCGCACCTGGCCACAGAGTGTGGCGCGGTATAACAGCGTATACACAGCGGTGCTGGGCTAACTGTGCACGGTTTATCTATAGGGCTAATCGGCCCCTTGCCACCTCCCTCTGGTGGCATGGCTAATCAGACGCGGCAGCTGGCTGGACTACTGCGCACTGCTGGTGCCGATGTCAGCCTGGTACAGATCAATGCCCCATACCGGCCAGCCTGGGTAGGCCGACTGCAGGGTATCCGTGCGCTATTTCGATTATTTCCCTATATCTGGCAATTGTGGCATACCGCCGGCAAGGTCAGGCTTTTCCATATCATGGCCAACTCCGGCTGGTCATGGCATCTGTTTGCGGCCCCTGCGATCTGGATAGGATGGTTAAGGGGAGTAAGTGTTATCGTAAATTACCGGGGCGGAGAAGCTGAAGAATTTTTCAGTCGTTCGTTTCGCTGGTTACGCCCAAGCCTTGAAAAGGTCACAACAGTAATTGTGCCCTCCGGTTTTCTTGCTGATGTTTTCAACCGCCGGGGTGTTGCTACCCGGATTGTGCCTAATATCGTGAATATCGATCGGTTTACTACTGTTGGACGCCACATGCACACCAGGGAAGACGCGGACCCTGAACTGCTGGTGACACGCAACCTTGAACCTCTTTATGATATTGAGACCGCCTTGCGTGTATTGCAACAAGTACGCAAGTCCTTTCCGGGGGCAACTATGACCATCTGCGGATCCGGACCTGAACGGGACAGGCTTGCGGCGCTGGCACAGACACTGGAGATTGAGTCGGCAGTAGTTTTTACCGGCAGGGTGGAAAATGAACAGATAGCCGGTCTTTACCGGTCAGCCGATGTCGTGGTGAATCCAAGTTTAGCTGACAATATGCCAAATTCCGTATTGGAGGCATTGGCCAGTGGGGTACCCGTAGTTAGCACAGATGTGGGTGGAGTGCCCTATCTGGTGCAGCATGAAAAGACAGCATTACTGGTTCCACCGGGTGATGTAGATGCCATGGCAAAAGCAGTAATCAGGGTACTTGAAGACCCCGAGCTTGCAGCTCAACTGGCGACATCCGGACTTGCAGAGATTCAGCAATATACCTGGCCTAATGTACGTGAGGAATTGCAGTCAGTTTATACCGATGCCTTGATGGAGACCGGAAACACTGAGGTAATGGGTAAATGATCCGGCCTTCCCTTGCCAGGCACCTGATATACCCGCTGCATGAGCGCCTCATGAAACGTCCGACCTTTCCCTATCTGGCCGAACTCGAACGTAGCCAATGGCTGTCGCGTTCCGGGATGCAAAAACTACAGGAAGAAAAGCTGGCAAGCTTACTGAAATCTGCGTATGAACACTGCCCCTGGCACCAGGAAAGAATGAATGCAGCCGCTATCAATCCGGATGGCCCTGTGTCACTTGAAGATCTACGCCGTCTGCCTGCCATGGACAAACAGGACGCCCTTGTCCACGGCGATCAAATGGTATGGCACGGTGTGCCCGGTGGTGCATTCAAATATAATACCGGCGGATCCAGCGGTCAGCCACTGATCTTTTACTACGGACGACGGCGGCAGGCCTCAGACGCTGCAGGCCGTATGCGGGCACGACGCTGGTGGGGAGTGGAACCCGGTGACCGGGAAGTCTACCTTTGGGGGGCACCGGTAGAGCTCGATAAAACCGACCGCATCAAGATGCTGCGTGATCGTCTGATCAATCAGCTGGTGCTGAATGCCTTCGAAATGTCGCCAGCCGCAATGGATGAGTATGTGCAGGCTATCCAGACCTTCCAGCCGCACTGCATTTATGGCTATGCGAGTTCGCTGGCATTGCTTGCTGCCCATCTCCTCGACCGGAAGATAGTACTTCGATTGCCAAAACTGAAGGTTGTGTGCACCACCGGGGAACCCCTGTTCGACTATCAGCGAAAACTGATCGGTACGGCCTTCGGATCGCCGGTGGCAAATGAATTCGGCAGCCGTGATATTGGCTTCACTGCCCACGAAACACCGGCAGGACAGATGCTGCTGATGAGTGAGAGCATCATCCTGGAAGTGCTGGACAAACAGGGCCAGCCAGTACCCCCGGGTGAAACAGGAGAAGCGGTCATGACCGCTCTGGAATCCTTTGCTCAGCCTTTTATACGCTACCGTACCGGAGATATGGTGCGAGTGGCGGACGAACCCTGCAGCGCAGGACGTGGGCTGGATGTCATCGCCGAGGTGCTGGGCCGCAGTACGGATTTTGTCGTGCGGGCAGATGGCACCATCATGCACGCGCTGGCAGTAATCTATGTACTGCGGGCAGTTGCGGGGGTAGCAGAGTTCAAGATTGTGCAGCATACATTACATGAGTTCGAGGTGCTGGTGGTGCCCAATGCCAGCTGGCAGGAGTCTGGCCGTGCAGAGATCGAAACGGGCTTGCATAAACGCCTGGGAAACGATGTCCATATCGATCTGCGACTGGTGGAATCTATCCCGGCGGAGGCATCCGGCAAGCATCGCTATGTAGTCAGCCGGGTGTCACTGTCGGATAACCTTAAGGCGGCCACACCGGTACCGGTAAACTAGCCGAATGCAGCGCTGACTACGATGGATATCACTAAATTTACCTCTCTTCCGTTCCGCTATCGTCCCTGGCAACCCGGCCATGCAAGGCTTATTATCGGTGACCTGTTCAAAAGGGCATCAGAACCCCGGCATGAACATGAAGTCCATTTGCAAGGTGCCATTAACTGGCTGTGCCGTGCCCAGGACGTCAGAAATGGAGAGACTGATGCCGGCGGTGTATCTGCCGGCTGGAGTTTCGAGGACGGCTGGTTGCCCAGCTACCCGGAAACCACGGGTTATATTATCGAAACCTTTATTGCCGCAGCGGCCGTCCTTGATCGGCCAGAATTGATTGAACGGGCCGGCCGCATGATTGACTGGGAGTTATCAATTCAGCTCACTGATGGCGCCTTTCCCGGTCACTTTGGGGAGGCAGGCAGTCAGCCCGTGATCTTCAATACCGGTCAGATCATGCACGGCATGGTAGCCGGCTATACGCAGCTGGGGCGCGAGGACTGTCTGCAGTCTGCGGTTGAGGCGGGTCATTGGCTAGTGCAGCATCAGGATGATGATGGATGCTGGCGCAGATTCGAGCACAATGATGTGCCGCATGTTTACAACACGCGGGCTACCTGGGCACTGTTGGTTACGGGATTGCTGGCAGGGGAGAAGGAACTGGTAGCGAGTGCAAAGCTAAATCTGGAATGGGCACTGACCCGGCAGACAGCAAGCGGATGGTTTGCTTCTAACGCCTTTACTCCGGAGCGTTCACCTTTCACCCATACCATTGCTTATGCCATCCGCGGATTTCTGGAATCAGGGGTGCTGCTCAGTGACAAACGTTACCTGCAAGCTGCCGAAAAAGCGGCCCGCGCCATGGCAGATATTCAGCGGCAGGACGGCTGGCTGGCAGGCGTTTATAAGGACGGCTGGGTTGCTGATGCCAGCTACTGTTGTCTGACTGGCCTTGCGCAGATGAGTCTGAACTGGACGCGGCTCGCCCAGATCACCGGCGAGGAAAATTTCCGGAACAATGCAAAGGCCGGGCTGGACTATATAAAAACCACCCAGAAGCTGGCTGCATCTGACACTGCGGTACGCGGTGGCATTGCCGGTTCATCACCCATCTGGGGTGACTACTCCCGTTTCGAATATCCAAACTGGGCCGCCAAGTTTTTTTCTGATGCTCTGATGATGGATATGACAGACATATCAGTGCCACCGGTGCCACAAATTCAAGGTTTAGAAGGCCATGGATAAACTCAGGATCCTTGTTCTTTGTGGCCGTTCTCCTCGACACCTCTATGTCGCTAACGCCCTGTGTGAAGCTGCGGAAGTCCTTGCCATCGTGCAGGAGACCGGCGGTGAGTGGAGTGTACGCAAAGTCCTGAAGAAGCTGCAACCGAGCAGCTTCTTTCGCAAGCTATGGCGCTGGCTGAGAGATCGTCGACGCTATACAGGCAATAGAGAGGCCCGGTTTTTCTTCGCTGATAGAGATCCCGTGCTTGACCATCCTGAACTGGTTAAAGAAGTGCCTCACATCAATCATCCTGAGGTGGTTCGACTGGCCGACGAACTTGAGCCTGATCTTATTGCTGTGTTCGGAACATCATTGATACGTGGCGAGTTGCTGCAAAAAGGGCGACTGGGCATGGTCAATCTGCACGGTGGACTTTCACCCGAGTACCGCGGTGCCGATTGTACCTTCTGGGCACTCTACAATACCGAGCCGGAGAAGATTGGTTGCACACTGCATTACATCGATGCCGGCATTGACACCGGTCGCCTGATTGCACATGTGAGTCCCGAAATCAGACCGGATGCTGATGAGTTGACCCTGTTCTGGTGCAGTGTAAAGGAAAGTGCGCAGGTCTACGCGGAGTTGATGCAACGGCTTGCACAGGGCGAATTGCTGGGTGCAGTGCAGCCCGGGAAAGGCAGGTTGTACCAGGTCAAACAGCGCGGTCTGCGCGAGGAGCAGGCAGTTGAACGTATGTTAAGGGATGGCCTGCTGTACAATCTGGATTTGGGGCTACGAGTCAGGTGGTTTACAGCAGAATAGTAACCTGGCTGGTGCAACTGGATGAAAGAATCGGAAATTGTATATATAAATAACTTCTTACTGGAAATTTTCTAAATGTATATTTATAAACTACCAGCCTTCTTTAAGTCCTTTCTTCTTGTGGTGTTGTCAGTCTCCCTGTCCCTTCTTGTTGCAGAGGTTATTGCTGGCTGGATGGCTGTGGATGCCAGGGCCGGACTCGCGAAAAAGTATGGTGTTAAATATGATGGCAGAGACCGTCTGCAGGTGATTCTCGATTGCCGGAAAACCAATCAAAATTGTTTTCCATCTGTTCCTCCCAGTACATTCACAGACAACGGTTTGAAACTCACTGATAGTGTGCTTTTTCCGTTGGCGGGACCCGCTAATGCTACTGTGATTGGATGCAATGAGTCAGGCTATTATTCTACATATAAAACTGACAGGTTCGGGTTTCGCAATCCTTCTGCCAGCTGGCTGAAATCAGTACCGATTGATCTGGCATTTGTGGGGGATTCTTATGCAATTGGCGATTGCGTTAATGAAGGAGAAAGCTTTGCAGATAAATTAAGAGAGGCTTACCCCCGCGTAATCGATCTTGCCTATGCGGGCAATGGGCCGCTGATTGAGCTTGCGACTATTAAGGAATATTTGAGTGGAAGACAGGTCCGTTTTGTTTTCTGGGTCTATTTCGAGCGTAATGATTTTACTAATCTTGAGAGAAGTAAGAACGTCGAGACTCTGGTTAAGTATTTAGAGCCAGATTTTACGCAAGATCTGGTTCTTAAGAAGGATAAAATTAACGCAGCCATGCGAGACTATGTAAACAATCGCATAGAAGTCCAGGAGCAAGGGCGTGCAAAGGTATTACCTAACCTGCGGCTGCTTTTCTGGAAAATCCGCAATCGGAAGCCCGGGTCGATTGGCACACGTAAATCTATTAATTATGATCTTCCAATGTTTCAGGAAATATTAGTAAGTGCTAAACACAAAGTTGAAGAGAGTGGAGGGCAACTTGTTTTTGTTTATCTGCCTGAGTATGAACGATTCAATAGTGAGGTTCAGAAGGCACCATGGTCAGCATCTCGAATAAAGGGTGAGGTGGTGGATATGGTTAATTCACTGGGGATCGACCTGATAGATATAGAACCCGCCTTTCGGATGGTAGAAGATCCTCTTAATTTATTCCCTTTTCGCATTCAAGGCCATTATAACGAGACAGGCCATTCAATTGTTGCCTCTGAGATTCAAAAGTACCTGTCGTCACATCAGAATTAGATAAACTTAACCTGTCATGTAATATATGAGCGACTTCTGGCGAAAAGTGGATAAAACCCTGCGCTACCATGGCAGGCGGACAGCCATTACACTTCGCGGAGTGTGGTGGGATGCCCACCCTGTCAAGGCAAGTAGGCCGGTCTTTATTGTCGGCTGTTCTCGAGCGGGCACCACACTGGTCTATAAAACCCTCTCCGAGTCACGTGAACTCGGCACACTGCAGCGTGAAACTCATGACTTCTGGTCAGAGTTGCACCCGTTGCAGGCCAGGCACTGGAAGACCCATTCCCTTGCCGTGAGTGATGCAAGTAAACAGGATCGCGACACTGTCACCCGCTATTTTTATACAAGGACGGGAAATACGCGTTTTGTCGATAAAAACAACCAGAACGGTCTGTGTGTGCCGTACCTTCATTCGCTGTTTCCCGACGCCTGTTTTATCTATGTGAAGCGCAGCCCGGGTGATAACCTCAATTCCCTGATTGAAGGTTGGGGCAAGCCGGAGGAGTTCGCTACATGGTCCGGTGATTTACCTGCCAGCGTCGCCATTGACGGTGGTCGCTACACACAATGGTGCTTCTTTCTTGCCGATGGCTGGCAGGATCTTACTACCGCCAGCATCGAAGAGGTCTGTGCCTTTCAGTATAACGCGATTAATAAAGCAATTATGGACGCCCGTGATCAGCTGCCGAAGGAACAATGGGCCGAGGTCTTCTACGAAGATATTGTACGCGACCCGGTTGGCAGTTTTGAGGATACATTTCATTCCTGTGGTCTTGGTTTCGACGCAGAGCTCAGACGGCACACCCAGGATGTCTTGAAAACTCCCTACAATGCATTTTCAGAAATCCGTCTGGACAAGTGGAAGTCGGGTCGTAATCATGAAAAAATTGAACGCATACTGCCCAGCGTGAAGGAAACGGCTGCGCTTATGGGGTATACGAATTGATTTCTGCCGATTCGGATAAATGATTTTATCAATAATACTGCTGGCGTGGTTTACGGTTACCGGGGCCTTGCTGGCCTTTTATGCCCGGCGCGGGATCATTGCCGCGTGGCGGGAACCCGTGCTGAAACGCCCGGTACTGATCATTGAAAGTGATGACTGGGGTGCCGGCCCGGTTGAGCAGGCCGCTACTTTAAAACAGATATCCCGCTTACTTGAAAAGTTTACCGATCGCGACCAGCATCCACCGGTTATGACGCTCGGTATGATTCTGGCGGCAGCAGATGGAGAGGAGACACTGTCCAGCGGCGATTACCATCGCCAGGTGATTTCAACCCATACCCATGGGCCGTTGCTGAAAGCAATAAAAAGTGGGGTTGAAGCCGGTGTATTTTCCATCCAGCTCCACGGCATGGAGCATTACTGGCCACCGGCACTGTTGCTGGCGAGCAAAACTGACAAAGCCGTCATGGACTGGCTCACTCAAGCACCACAACTTCCAACGGAAGAATTGCCGTCAGCGCTGCAAAGCCGATGGGTGGACGCCTCGGTACTCCCCTCGCGGCGTCTGGACGCCAATGCTGTTCGGCAGGCAGCACAGGAAGAAGTGAATACCTTTCAACAGATCTTTGGAACTGCACCGCAGGTAGCAGTGCCTCCAACATTTATCTGGACTGAAGATGTGGAAAATGCCTGGGCAGCGGCGGGTGTGGCTGTGGTCGTTACGCCGGGGTGTCGTTATGAGACCCGTGACGATGCGGGTAGCCCTGCGGGTCGGGGGCGACCGATTTATAGCGGACAACTCAGTCAGAGTAATATCGTTTACCTGGTGCGTGACGAATATTTTGAACCTTCACTGGGACACACTGCGCCTCAGGCGCTCGACCGATTGTCAGCGAAGACCCACCTGGGGCGCCCGACCCTGTATGAGACGCATCGCTTCAATTTTCTCGGTAGCGAAGAGAAGAAAAACAGGGCACTGGAAGAACTCGAACGCCTGTTGAGCATGGCTATAAAGCAATACCCGGATCTGGCATTTCTCTCCAGCATTAAACTGGCAAACATTCTGAGATCCCGCGATCCGGTATGGCTGGAGCTGTGGTCACGGCGCAGGTTGCACATCTGGATATCCCGACTTGGAGAGCTTCCACGCCTGCGCAAACTGGGCTGGCTCACTGGCTGGATAGTCCCCGCAGGGCTGTTATGGGGGCTGACCAGGTGAAGACTGATCAATCGCGCAAAGCGGATGCCCCGAAGTTCTCGGTGATTATTCCAGCCTATAATTCGGCTGCAACGCTGGTGAAGGCGGTGGAGTCGGTGATCGAACAGTCCTGGCCGGCTCACGAGATCATCGTCATCGATGACGGCTCTACTGACAATACACTGCAGGTAATCCGTCAATTTGGTGACAGAATCCGTCTTATTCAGCAGGCCAATAGCGGGGTTTCAGTAGCGCGTAACCGGGGTGCGGATGCCGCAACCGGAGACTGGCTTGCCTTTCTGGATGCTGATGACTGGTATTACCCTGACCGACTCAGATGGCATGCCGAATGGATTACATGTGATGGCAGTCTGGATTTTCTGACAGGCGATTATGAATACTGGAGCGAAGATGGCAGCCTGACGGGTACCTCGATGGCTATGCACGCATCAGGTTGCGCAATGCTTGAAAAGGCCGATGGTGCTAAAAAAGTGGTAATGGATGAAAATGATATCGAGGGTTTCGTCGCGGATCATTTCGGCGATATGCATACCTTGAGCGTGCCGCGTAAAACCTTTCAGGCGCTAGGGGGTTATCCGCCCGGTTTCAAGGTGTGCGAAGACTTTCACTTCCTGGCACGCCTGTGTGCCGTGAGTCGCCGGGTCGGTGTGGTCTGTCAACCGCTGGCTGTCTATCTGATTCACGGGGCCAGTGCTACACGATCCGATCCGTTGAAGGCTCAGGAATATAATCTGCAGGCGCTACTTGACCTCAAGCATCTGGCCGACGATTTCCCTGTACCGGTTAAACGTGCCGTTATGGCACGATTGAGAACCGGCCGTCTAAATCTTGCCTATGCACTGCTAAAATCAGGCCGGAAGCGGGAGGCACTGGGCACAGTCCTGCCTTCTCTGGTTGAAACGCCCGGCTGGGCGTCATATCGTAATATCCTGAGTATTCTGATAGGATAATCTGATAGGATAAATAGGCTGCGGCGGGCAAATGGCAGCGCTGATATCCGGCACCTGTCAGGCAAGCAAATACAGCTGGAAACCGTTAAGCGGGCCGGGTTAGATTACCGGTTCATCGAAGGGGAAATCAATTGGTAAGTCAGACAGTAAGATCGCGGGCACCGTTGCGGCTCGGACTGGCCGGGGGCGGAACGGATGTGTCGCCCTACAGCGAGATGTTCGGGGGCAATGTTCTCAATGCCGCCATTGACATGTATGCCTACTGTACCATCAGCACCAGTAACGATGGCAGGCTGGAATTTCGCGCGGCAGATCTTGGTGAAAGCTGGACCTCAACCGCCGAAACTGAGCTGACGCTCGAAGGCCCTCTCGTCCTACACAAGGCGATTTACAACCGCGTCATCAGGGATTTCAATGGTGGCAAACCACTTGCTGTCAAGGTTACCACCAGCGCCGATGCGCCGCCCGGAAGCGGCCTTGGTACCTCGTCAACAATGGTAGTGGCGATTCTTCGTGCCTACCAGGAACTGTTGAAGTTACCACTGGGCGAGTATGATCTGGCACAACTGGCTTTTGATATTGAACGTAAGGATTGTGGACTGGCCGGAGGCAAGCAGGATCAGTATGCGGCAACCTTTGGTGGTTTCAATTTTATGGAGTTTTTTGCTGATGATCGGGTGATCGTCAACCCGCTGCGTATACGTGTTGAAATTATTAACGAGATAGAGTGCAGTATGCTGCTTTATTTTACCGGCCAATCAAGGGAATCAGCCAATATCATCAAGGACCAGATACATTCCGCCGAGTCAGGTGATGACAAATCACTGCAGGCCATGCACCGGGTCAGGCGAAGTGCTGTGGAGATGAAGGAAGCGCTGCTCAAGGCCGAGGTAAAGTCCATGGCAGGAATCCTGGGTGAGGCCTGGCAGGCAAAACGCGATATGGCGCGGTCAATTTCAAATACGCTTATTGACACGATATATGACCGCGCACTGAGTGCCGGTGCCCTGTCAGCAAAGATATCCGGTGCCGGCGGTGGCGGATTCATGATGTTGTTTGTCGAGCCAACATCGAAGCTCGATGTCATGGCGGCATTATCCGATCTGGAAGGTTCGTTTTATCGGTTCCATTTTACCAAGGAAGGCGCGCAGGGCTGGTTAGTGTGAAAAATGATGTAATCCTCAGGGAAATCAAGGATTCGATCAGCATCAAGCAGAAAATTCTCGAGGATTTGGCGCTCATCCATTTGATACAGGAGGTTGCGGATGAATGTATCGCGGCTTATTCACGGGGCAACCGAATCCTGCTTGCAGGTAATGGCGGCAGTGCCGCTGATGCACAGCATATCGCCGCGGAGTTGGTCAGCAGGTATGCGTTTGACCGGCCCGGTCTGCCTGCCATCGCATTTACCACGGACACCTCAATATTGACCGCCATCGGCAATGATTATGGCTATGAGCAGATCTTCCGCCGTCAGCTTGAGGCCAATGGCACGCAGGGTGATGTTTTTATCGGTATCAGTACCTCAGGTAATTCGCCAAATATCCTCGCAGCGCTGCAGTGCGCACGGGAGCTCGGCATCATTGCGGTAGGCCTGACGGGGCAGGGAGAAATAAACATGCAGCAGCACTGCGACTATTGTATCAGGGTACCCTCGGAGAGTACGCCACGCATCCAGGAATCACACATTCTGCTGGGCCACATCATCTGCGGCATGGTCGAAGGCGCGTTATTTGACAAGCAGACGAACAGCAGATGAGAGCCATAGTTCTTGCTGGTGGGTTAGGCACGCGACTCGCCCGGGTTACCCGTGACATTCCAAAACCCATGGCACCGGTGGGTTCACGCCCATTTCTCGAGTACCTGCTGGATGACCTGGTTGAGCAGGGCGTCGAGCAGACGGTACTGGCGGTTTCATACAGGTGGGAAGTGATTCGGGAGCACTTTGGTTTGGTATACCGGGGCATGGAGCTGGGCTACTCGGTTGAAGAAAACCCGTTGGGTACGGGAGGCGCAATTCGACAGGCTCTTGAGTCCCTCACGGATGATGAAGTCATCGTTCTGAACGGGGATACGCGGTTTCGTGTTGATCTTGTGGAGATGGAAAAAAACCACCGGGATGGCGGGGCGCAGCTTACAATTGCGCTTAAGTGGGTTGCTAACAGTGGTCGCTTTGGACGTGTTGAGGTGTCTGCTGATGGCGTGGTTACGAGCTTCCTGGAGAAGTCCACAACTGGCCCCGGCTGGATCAATGGAGGAGTCTATATACTGAACAACAGCCTGTTTAGAGATTTTCCCATGCCCGAAAAATTTTCGTTCGAACTGGATCTGGTTGAGCCGAATATTGATCGAATTCAGCCCCGCGCATTTCAGTCAGATGCCTATTTCATCGACATGGGGATTCCCGAAGACTACCAGCGTGCGCAGCGCGAAATCGGTGTTGAATGATGGCAGCGCGGCCGGCTGTCTTCCTGGATCGTGATGGCGTAATCAATCAGGAAAGCGAATACGTTCACAGAATTGAAGATTTCCATTTTATAGATGGCGTTTTTGACGCCTGCCGACAGATGAGCAAAGCGGGTTTTCGGCTAATTGTCATCACAAACCAGGCAGGCATCGCCAGAGGATACTACAAAGAAGAAGATTTTCATCGTCTGACAAAGTGGATGCTGGATGAATTCAGGCAACATGGTGTCGAAATTGATGATGTGTATTTCTGCCCCCATCACCCGGTTCATGGTGTCGGGCCTTATCGTCGCGTGTGTAACTGTCGCAAGCCGGGCCCTGAAATGATACTGCGTGCCGCCAGGGAGCATTCACTGGACCTGCAACAATCCATATTGGTGGGTGACAAGGTAAGTGATATTGAAGCAGGAAGGGCTGCCGGGGTGGGTTGTTGTGTTCTGGTATTGACCGGGCATCCACCAGATAACAACGACCTGAATAAAGCGGATACCGTTTTTGAAGATTTGCCGGCGGTGGCAAATGCCCTTGTCAATAATCAACTTTGCGTTGATGAAACAGATAGAAAATCAGGTAACCGGGGCCAGCACTGAAATGCAGGGAAATGATAACCTTCGTCTGCTGATGATCACAGAGCTTTTTCTGCCAACAAAAGGTGGAACCGCCGTCTCTTTTGACGATGACTTCCGCAGACTGGGTGGCAAGGAGGTGCATGTGATTACCGCTGATGTCCCGGGGGCGGCGGAATTCGATCGTAATCATCCCAACACCATTCATCGCCTGGTGCTTAAACGATGGGAGTGGCTAAAGCCGGAATCGCTGTTGATTTATACAAAACTGTTCTGGAAATCTCTCTGGTTGGCACTGACCACCCGTACTACAGCCATCTTTGCTGGCCGCGCCCTGCCGGAGGGCATGGTCGCATTGATTGTGGGCCGCCTGACCCGCCGCCCTGTTCTGATTTACGCACACGGCGAGGAACTGACTGGCTGGGGTCGTGGAAGGAAGTTCCAGGCAATGTGTTTCACCATGCGGCGAGCGGACTGGATCCTTTCAAACAGTGATAATACCCGCGATACTCTGGTAAATCTGCTTGGGGTAGATTCTGATCGCATTGCCTTGACCTATCCCACGGTGGATGAAAAGAGGTTCTACCCTGCACCACCCGATGATGAATTGCGCTGCTCGATCGGCGTCACCGGAGATAAAAAACTCATATTATCAGTGGGCCGTTTGCAACTGAGGAAAGGTTTTGACAGCGTCATCCGCTCCCTGCCCGCGTTGCTGGAACAGGGACTGAACATCGAATACGCACTGATCGGTATCGGCGATGAGCTACACTATCTGCAGGAACTTGCCAGTGAATTCAATGTAACGGAGCACGTTCATTTCCTCGGCCATGTGAGCTACGAAGATCTGCCGCGCTGGTATCATGCCTGTGACCTGTTTGCCATGCCAAACAGGGATATTGATGGTGATAACGAAGGGTTCGGTCTTGTTTTTCTCGAGGCTGCAGCCAGTAGCAAACCCGCCATTGCAGGTAGGGCAGGAGGTACGGACTCGGCCGTAATTGATGGTGAGACCGGCTTGCTTGTCGATGGCGAAAAGATTAAAGATATCGTTGCGGCTATCGGACATATTCTGAGGAATCCGGAAGAATCATCCAGAATGGGAAATACCGCTCGCCAGCGGGTTCTGGAAAATTTCATTCACAAGCGCAGGGTAGATCAGCTGCGTGATCTCGTATTTAGGAAAAGGTAGTTTGTCGATGATCAACTCTCTATTTTCCGATCCTGCAGGTTCATATTTATGAAACTGAATCATCGCCAAAAAATCGTGGCGACTACCGTCCTCATAGTTCTGCTTGTCATAGTCATGCTGGCTCTGGTCGAAGGTTCTGTCCGTCTAAGACAATGGTTTGCAAGTGGATATTCCGGGCAGGCAGCTGACATGTTCGAGTTACAGGATGGCCTGCGAGTACTGCGGCCCAATTTCACTACCCGGACAATAAGCGTCAACTCTCTGGGTTTTCGCGGCCCACCCCTGACGCAACCAAAACCTGCCGATACCCTGCGCCTTGCCTTTGTTGGTGCATCCACCACCTTCTCTGCAGAAGTCAGTGGCAATAACATGACATGGCCACACCTGGTAACCGAGGCTATTCAAGACCGGTATCCCGATGTCAACGTTGATTATGTCAACGCTGCAGTACCGGGTTACACGGTGAAGTTATCACTGATTAATTTTCGTCGGCGTGTGGCCCCTCTTCACCCTGACGTAACAGTTGTTTATCACGCAACCAATGACCTTTCATGGGAGACTCGCTCTCTGGCTACGAAGCAGGGAATTTATGAAAAGTATGGAGAAAAGAACAGCAACTGGCTGTCCAGGCACTCGCAGCTATGGTACCTGGTAGAAAAAAATCTGCGTATCAAGGAGGCGAAGGAGGATGCATTGAAAACTGTGGGACGACTGGAATTTTCACCATCGGAACTAGGTGAGCATTTTCGCAGGGACCTGACGCAGCTCGTGATAGAAGCGCAAGGGGTATCAAAGCTTGTTGCACTGGTGACGTTCTCGATTCAAATACGCCCGGAGCAAACAGCTGGGCAGCAACTGACTGCCGCAGGTTCAGCGCTGTACTACATGCCATTCATGGACACGCAGGGCCTGATTGCGGCTTTCCGACGGTATAACCAGATCATGGCTGAAGTGGCTTCTGAAACTGGAGCAGTCCTTATTGAAGGTGAGACGTTGATACCTGGCGACACTGAGCATTTTAATGACTCAGTTCACTTCAAAGACGCAGGCAGCCGCATCATGGCGAACAGGGTCAGCGAGGCACTTCTCAAGTCCACCGAGTTCCAGGCTTTAGCTGCAGATAAGCGGAAAAACAATTAACCTCTGGTGGCATTCTGTATCGCCTACTATAATGAGCTCTGATTCAGAGTCCATCTTTTTCTCGTAAGGATGCTTGAAGTGAGACAGAATCCATTACTGGAAATAAAGTTGAATTGTAATTTGTGAGTGACTAAATGAAAGCAATAATCAAGGCAATGATAAAGGACGGGAAAGTTGAACCCTATGCCAGATGGCTGGTGAAAAGATCCCGTGGTTTAAAAATGCCTTTTGATCTGGTCAAGGATGAAATATATGACAGGCAAGCGTTCGAGGTTATGAACCGCGTACTATCGCCGGAATCATGTTGCGTCGACATCGGATGCCACAAAGGTCAGTTTTTAACAGTGTACATGGGTTGCGCACCGAAAGGCACCCATTTTGCTTTTGAGCCTATACCATACCTTTACGAGCAACTCTGCAAAGACTTCAAGTCCGCTTCGAGAAACCAGCCTGGTCTCTGTCTAAGGAGAGGAAACCGATTACTTCCATCATTTAACTGACACAGGGGGAACAATTTACTATGAACCTCGAGCTCTCGTTTACCATTTGATTCTTCCTTACCAACTTAAGAAAAAGTTTTTTCGAACCTTACATTTTAATGCGGGATATCAAAAATCCGCGTTAGATAATAGAACCTTTGAAAAAAGTATTTCTGGTGTTCCCTTATTCATATTGGGCTATCATGAAAAATAAAATACAAGTTGCTTTTCGTCTTGACGACCCTTCAGCAACTAGTGACCATGGCCTGGAGAAAGCCATAGTGCACATAGCTAAACAAAATAATGTTCAATTTACTTTTGCTACAATCCCATTCAAGAATAACGACAACCCAGATCCAATATATTTTCGCCAAAAATTAAATCATATAAGTGATGCATATAACATTGAAGTCGCATTACACGGCTATAAACACGAAGATATATCAAACTTACCTAAGCCAAGTGAATTCAAAGAACAGGATGTTAAAATTCAGTTTGAAAAAATAAAAAATGGAAAAAATTTTCTTGAACGGGCCTTTAACGCTAAAATAGTTGGTTTTGTCCCGCCCTGGAACAGCTTTGATGAAAATACAATTAAAATAATTAAAGACTTGGGCATGAAATATATTTCCGCTGGCTGGGATCCTCAATACAACCCAAATTACCATATTAAATTGCTACCACGTACCTGTCATTTGAACGATATTGAAAATGCGGTAACTATAGCACGCCGAATGAAAAAGAATTGTGCCATCATACCGGTAATGCATCACCATGACTTCGAAGAGCACGATACCAGGAAAGCGATAATTAACTTAAATGAGTTTGAGCGCATAGTCGCGTGGCTAAGTAATCAACCTGATATTGATATACTATCTCTAAAGAATCTATCAATATTCATCGGCCATAACCAGATACATTATGGTTATAAAAACCAGCAATTGAGGGCTAAAGTACACTGGCGCCTTCAAAAGAGACTGCCTGCCTCTTGCTTCTTTTACATGCCAACCTGGAGATATTTGCTAAAATCTACATTAAGGAGCCTCTGATCAATTCGTGAAGACTTGAATGTGAAAATTCATGTTGTCGCTAATGCAAAACACCTTATCGTGACGGCACTACCCATGTCATCTTCGAGCCGCTGGACTTCCTCGCTCGGCACGCCGCAACGACCTGGGCACAACGCCTCAAGCGCATCTTCAATATCGACATCGAAACCTGTTGCGAATGCGGCTGTGCCGTTAAGGTCATGCCCTTGGACCAGGGGCATTATTATTAAATGTAATAGATCAGATCTGAACTACTACACTTAATGTGAAAACGCCCAGCCCTTAAGTTGGTATTATTTTCCTTTGGGTGGTTAGATGCGTTATAACATAGAACCTTATGAGTACACATAGCTTTTTCCTTTCATGACGATGACCAGTCGTACACTGACGGCACTGATCTGCACCCACAACCGCTCCAGTCTGTTGCTGCGCACATTGCATTACCTCAATATGGCTCGTCGTCCCCAGGGATGGCGGGTGGATATCCTGGTGGTTGCAAATGCCTGCACCGATAACAGCCTGGAAGACCTCGTACAGTTCCATGAAAAGAACAGAGATAGCTTGCCCCTCAACTGGATCGAGGAACCCACAGCAGGTAAATCTTTTGCCCTGAATAGTGCACTCCCCCTCATCACGTCCGAATTGGTAGCTTTTGTCGACGACGACCACCGGGTTGATTCGGAATACCTTGCCAGCATTTGTGCCGCTGCAGAGGAATATCCGGATGCCGAACTGTTTTGCGGCCGCATACTGCCGGACTGGGACGGTTCGGAGCCCGCATGGATCCATGAAACCGGCGCTTACCGTATCTATCCGCTGCCGATCCCGCGTTTTGATCAGGGTGAAGCACCTCTTTCCCTCACACCAGAAATAGCTATCCCCGGTGGTGGGAATCTCTTTCTGAGAACTGAGTGGCTCAGTCGGATAGGCCCCTTTTCCACCGAGCTCGGTCCTACTGGCCATGACCTGGAAGGCTCTGAAGACCTGGACTGGGTTCTACGGGCACAGGATCTTGGGGCACGTCTGCAATACGTACCATCCGTGGTGCAATACCACTATGTAGATTTACAACGCTTGAGGCTGGGATATTTGATTAAGAAGGCCTACAAACGCACCCTCTCGACAACTGGCCTGAAGGCTGCGTCAGGGGGAAACCGCGTCCCTCGCTATCTTTACCGCAAACTCGGGGAATACCTGTTCTTCGCACTAACAGCCTTGAGTACTGGCAGACGGCGTTTTTATCTAGTTCGTACTGCCGCTGCCCTGGGTGAGATAAAAGGCTATCGCCAGAGAAGAGCCACCGTAAAGCCACTGAGCAATAAAAAACATTAAGTCCAACCAGCGATAGTACGTTTTACTAATTTTATTGAAGTTTTTGTAAACGCCTTTTAAGCGATTTTGAATTAGGTGAATATTTTAGTCCTAACTTAATAGTTTCAAGTGCTTTGTCTTTTTGATTTAGTATGAGGTAGTAGTTAGAGGTAGTTCGCCTTCAGTGACTTTTCATCAAGGTCGGCTTGGTGATATTTACGATCTCATGTTTTTATAACGCGAACTGCATGGGCTCGTAATCATTTAAATCAAGTTTTTCACGCGCATGATAAAGATCGAAATTATCCTGCATCGCTAACCAGCTTTCTGGTGAACGTCCTAAAACTTTCGATAGTTTCAAAGCCATTTCAGGTGAAATATCTGACTTTTCATTGAGTAGTCGATTAAAGGTGCTTGGACTCACTTGTAATTGGCGCGCCACTTCGTTCGAACCCAGGTTAAAAGGTTCGATATAAACACGCCTGATAACCGCACCGGGGTGAGGCGGATTAAATTGTTTCATGCTCATTAATGATAGTCCTCATAATTGACAACATAGGCGCGTCCATCTTCAAACTTAAAAACAACTCGCCAGTTTTTATTGACTGTAATTGACCACAGGTTTTTCTTCCTGCCTTTGAGTGGATGCAACCGCCACCCAGGAATATCCATATCGTCAATGGTCATTGCGGTATTCAGGAAAGTTAACTGGTCACGCAATTTAACCGCATGCGACGCCTGTATACCGGATTTAGTACCCTTGGTAAAAAATTTCTCTAATCCCTTGTGCTCAAAACTTTTAATCATTTACTTGCCTATTATACGCGGTATTGCGCGTTGCGCAATGCCGCGTATCTAATTTATTAAAAAGCTATCTAAACCAGCTAAGAAAAGAAGAAGGAGTAATCGAGACTGAATCTTATTAATGTTGCTTATGTTAAATCAGTTAAATTTCACATCAAGAGTTTATTGTGCGAATAAATTCGCACCTACATGTAAATTATATGATTAACCTCCGTGTCCTTGTGGTTAATAGCTTTTGACTTTGATCTTGAAACTTGAAACTTGAATCTTGGAACTCTAAAAACTGGCATCAAACGCCCAAAATTGTTACCTTTCCGCCTCTTTTCTTCATCTCCATACTAGAAAATAAATTATGTCTTCATCACAGCGTCAAATTCTTGTCCCCAGCGCCCTGCCCTATGCCAATGGGCCTATCCGTCTTGGCCATTTGGTGGAATATCTACAGACTGACTTATGGGTGCGGTTCCAGAAGATGCGTGGGCATGAATGTATCTATATATGTGCCAGTGATGCCCGCGGTACACCAATCATGCTACGTGCCCAGGCCGATGTGTCTTTTTGATTAAGTGTGAGGTAGTAGTTAGCCAAGTCTGGAATAGGCTTGAGTATAATTATTTTTTCATTATTAATTCCTCTTAATAAAAAAAGTACGATACTTTTTAAAAATAAAATTATGAAATCGCCACCAGGCTTTAATCGGTAAAGGTATGGGGTTAGCTGTAGTTATTAGTGGATACCCACATTTCTTTAGGGTGTGTCCAACCGCACCCTCAAATAAAGAAATTTTCCGACCAGTCATTTTCTCCCGCCATTTTTCTCTATTAGTATTCTGTATCGGTCTTTGCAGTAATGGCGTTTTTCCTGCTTCACCAGATTTTTTAAAGTTTACCAGATCATCACTATAGGGTTCATTTAAACTTTTTTACCCAGTTCCGTTCCTACTTGTCGACCAGTCTCAACATATATTTCCCAGTATTTTGCAGTAAAAATAATGTTATATACACCAAAATCATGTTTTCTCTGAAACATGGATAAAGCGCAGTCTCAGCCATCGCGTATTAAATGGATAAATTGGGTGAAGAAGATATTCTCATAAGTGATGGGTCGTTAAACCTTAAGGCGGTTTTTCTCATGGTATTTTGCTTTATAAGAACAGATCATGCCCCAAAAATAATAAACATTCATTTGTTGTCTAACTGAAGAACAGGATCCCTTAGTGATAGTTATTATTAGATAACGCCAGATTGCTCGAGACAATTGGGGGATAATAAAAAGAGGTATACCTGACAAGTGTCTTTTATAAGAGTTTGTATCTAGCTTAGCTTTTAAAGCCCCGGCATTATTATGTAATGTTAGAAAAAAACTTTTTTTTAATTGGTGCGGTAGAATCTTATGATAGACCAGCGCATCAGGGTGATAATAAAAAGTCCCACTTTCAGCGGCTAATCGATGGAAAAAATCAGTTTCTTCACCCTTAAAGAGTTCTTCTTTTATTAACCCTGTTCCCTTACGACCCATTTTCACATTGAAATTACCAATCAAATCGATAACGCGTCGATGTATGGCCATATTGCCACCAAATGGGAACTCTTTAATACCATCTATTTGGTGAAGGTTTGTACCAAAATCCTGGTGGCCAAGAAAACCATACATATCTGAAGAAATCCATTTTGGAAGCTTGGCGGGACTTTCAATATAAATTCTGCCTCCTACAGCGTCACAATCAAACTGCTTAAATGTTGAAACAATAGATTGTAACCAGTTTTCAGTAGCCCTAATATCATCATCAATAAAAATAAGATAAGTGCCCTTTGCTTCTTTTATTCCCTTGTTTCTCGCAGCAGATAAACCTTGTTCTGCTTCAAAAATATAACGAATGTTTAAAGTAGAGGTGTTAATAAACGCTTCTGTAACCGTTTTGGTTTTATCAGACGAATTATTATCGACAAGAAGCACTTCCCATTGTATGGGGATGCTTAACAATTGTTTTTCCAGGCGAGTAAAACAGTCTGGTAAATTTTGACTGCGGTTATATGAACAGATAATAATGCTTACATCCATAGTGGGCTACCCAGATTCTATAGAGTGAAACGATTAACTAAGCGGCCAGTATAGTATTTAACAGGAAAAAACAAACTCGCATCGTTCATACCAAATGTCATTTTTTGTTTTAATTTCCACCAGGGATCATTACCGTACACTTCAATGCGATGTAATATAAATGGGTCACGTTCTGCATTATTAAAACCAGAGCGTGTTGAGCATGCGAGTGTAAACCCAGCAGCTTCAACAGCATCACGATTCTCGGTATTGAACAAGCCATAAGGATAGGCGAAATGTTTACATGCCTTGCCTAAATTATCTTCAATGGTTTTTTTTGATGTTGCTATTTCATAGGCTGCTGACTCAATATCAAGTTCCGGTAATTTAGGATGAGTAATGGTATGGGCACCAAATGCAATATTATATTTATCCATTTCCCGTATCTGCTGCCAGCTCAGCATTTTCCTTACTGGAAAACTGCGTCGAGCCATCCAGTTATTAGTTGATTCCATGCAGCCGCTGGCGAGGAAAACTGTGGCTGGAATTTGGTGTTTAGCCAGAACAGGAAAGGCATGGGTATAATTATCTGCAAAACCATCATCTAAGGTAATGGCGACTGAATTTTTCGGAAGATTCCCGTTTGATAAAAGATGTTGCTCTATTTGATCTAAAGATACAGGATTAAATCCATTGAGTATTAACTGTTGCATATGCCTGTTAAATTTCTCTGGTGGACAAGCATATTTTACTTCTTCAGCTGTCTCCGGTTTGCTGATCATGTGATACATCAGAATGAGAAACTTATTCATGACTACTCTGTTGTTTATCCAGAAATATCATAATTGTTTTGAACATTTTAGCAGGGAGGAGGCTTAAAATGATATATTTTAAATCCTTTCGTTGCCAGTAACCATATCGTAGCATTGCTCTGAACAGGGGCTGAGCAGAATTCATGTCACGTTTCCAAAAAGCTTCGTAAGCTTGTTGTGTTACTGGAGCCTGACCATTTAATAATTTGTTAAGCTCCTGTTCAGGAATATGAGAAACCAGAGACGGGTTATTCACTATGAAGTCATGCCTAACAATTCTGGCATTAAGTATCTGTTTCCATTTAACGGACGAAATTTGTCCGTGATCATGCCAACGATAAAAAGCTAAAACTTCGGGAACCAATGTAATATTTTGGGTGACTGCAGAAATACGGATCCAGAAATCATAGTCCATTGCACTAAAACAACGGGTAGAGAAGCCATTAATTTTGTCTACAATTTCCTTGCGAATTAAAGCAGCATGAATTGGCCAGGGACATCCTTTTAAAAAGCTACTAAACAGATCACCTTTTTCATAGGCAGGAGGAACATATAGGGGACCGTTTTCACCGTTTTCTACTATATTTTGCCAGCCGCAATAACTCAAATCCGCATTGGATTGAATCATCCCGTTATACAGTTTTTCCAGGCAGTTCAGCACCCAATAGTCATCCGCATCCAGAAATGTAATTAGGTCGCCTTTTGCGTGTTGTAAAGCAAAATTTCGAGCAGGATAAGGGCCTTTATTTTTTTGATAAAAGACGGTTAACTCAGGATATTGTTGATTTAATTCAGTTAATATTTCCGGGCTTTTATCTGTAGAACCATCATCCACGATGATAAGCTCGATGTTCTGATAACTTTGCCCAAAAACACTGGAGATGGTATTTGTTAAATAAGTTTCCGCATTATAGCAGGGCATGATGACAGAAATTAAAGGAAAGGGCATATGGTATCCATTATAATTTTTAATACCTGTTTAAGTTTAGTAGAGCAAAATATAAACTATTCCCGTAAAAATACCAGATGATAAATATTATGTATTGTAGGCTGGACTTCGACCCCCACCATTTCTGTATTAAGCACTGGCTACATATCAAGGTTAAGATTTCTGTGTTACTAACGCCTCAGGACGGAATCATATGCTGCGATCATCTTATAGGGCACCCTTAACAATAACTTGCGCAAGAATGCGCCATGAACTCAATATACCCACCTAGGTTTACAAAGGTAAATTCTTCTTGACAGCTTATAGCACTCACCGTTAAAGTGATCTATATATAGGACATATAATTAATATACGGTCTATATATAGATCACTATGTTGGAAGAAATGCCTAAAAAAACTCGAACATACTCCAGTTATACGCTTGAAGCTGCCAGTCTGATGGGGAAGCTGATCAGGCTTGGTCGCACGGAACGGAAACTGACAGCCCGGGATCTGGCAGATCGAGCAGGGATATCCAGAGGACTTTTGCAACGTATAGAAAAGGGGGATCCTAAATGCGAAATGGGTGCAGTATTTGAAGTGGCTGCAATAGTAGGTGTGAAGCTGTTTGACTCAGATAGCAGAGGATTGGCCACTCATGTCGAAAGAATCGAGGATAAGTTGGCGCTCCTTCCAAAAGCCGTGCAGAAGCGCAGAAAGGCAGTCGACGATGACTTCTAAAGTTGAGTATAGCGAAGCTTTTGTCTGGATCTGGTTGCCCGGTGAAACAACTCCGGTGGTCGCCGGCAAGCTGGTTGCAGAGGGGCCTCAAATAATTTTCAACTATGGTAAGAGTTATCTGGCAAGAGACAATGCCATTGCGCTTTATGACAAGGAGCTTCCCCTGCGCGCTGGTGCACTTCCTCTGTTGAATGGTCTGTCTATGCCGAATTGCATTCGGGATGCTGCACCCGATGCCTGGGGACGACGGGTGATCATCAACAGAAAGCTCGGGCTTAAAGGTATCGGTGCCGATACCGCCCAGCTTGATGAATTAACCTATCTACTCGAATCAGGTTCTGACCGTATTGGAGCGCTGGACTTTCAGCTATCGGCAACAGAATACATACCGCGTTTGTCCAGCAATGCCAGCCTGGAAGAGCTGCTTGAGTCTGCTGAGCGGGTCGAAAAGGGGATCCCTTTATCCCCGGATTTAGATCAGGCACTTCAACACGGCACGTCCATTGGTGGCGCACGCCCTAAAGCACTGATTGAAAAGGGTGATAAGAAATATATTGCAAAGTTTTCATCCAGCACGGATTTATATAGTGTGGTAAAAGCTGAGTTTGTTGCAATGCGCCTGGCAGAATTAGCCGGGGTGAATGCTGCGCCAGTAACGCTGACTCGATCTTCTAATAAAGATGTTCTACTTATCGAGCGTTTTGACCGCATTCATTCTGATAATGGCTGGCAACGCAAGGCCATGGTCTCTGCTTTAACACTTTTTGAGCTGGATGCAATGATGGCACGTTACGCCAGTTATGAAGAATTTGCAGAGTTAATCCGCTATCGGTTTACCAACGCCTCTGAAACCTTGAGAGGACTTTTTTCTCGTCTGGTTTTCAATATTTTGTGTGGCAATACTGATGACCATGCGCGTAACCATGCCGCCTTTTGGGATGGCAAGATGCTCACCCTTACACCTGCATACGATATTTGTCCGCAAAATAGAACCGGGAACGAAGCCTCTCAGGCCATGCGGATTTCTTCATGTTTAGGGGCAGCAAGCCATTTCCTGCTTTCATGGGAAGATGCTATAGCCATTGTAGAAACCCAGATGCAAAGCATATTTAAAAACTGGCAGAGTGTGTGCGATAGTGCAGAACTTAGTGAAGCTGATCGCACTCTCCTCTGGGGACGTCAGTTCCTGAATCCGTATGCCTATGAAGACCTGGATGGAGATGCCGAACCACTAAAAATAATGGCTCAATCTCACAGCTAAACTGCGGTACACTCAAGTATGAATAATATTAGCAAGCCTGATACAAGGAAAAAATTCCCTTGTTAATAACGCACTGAAACGGAATCATATGCTGCGATCCCCTCGTCGACTACTCGCTTCCAGGAAAAGCCTTTCGCGAAGGCCCGGCATTCCTGCTGTTCAAAGGTAATCTTTCCCTCCAGAAAGGCACGAAGCGCCTGTTCAATAGTATCTGTTGTAGGGGTTTCAACAAAATATCCGCTTCGGTTTTCGTCAACAGCCTCTGCGGCCCCTGCAAGCCTTGCGGCAAGAACCGGGGTACCACAGGCATTGGCTTCAAGATATGCTATACCAAATCCTTCGTGGCTTTCCGGAGTTATTGAACTGGTCAGGATGAACAGGTCGCTCAATCCAAGGTATTCACGGATACTTTCATTTGAGAGATATCCAGTAAATGTCACCCTTTCTGATATTTTGGCATTCCTGGCCAAATCACGAAGTTGGGGTTTGAGTGGTCCATCCCCGATGACAGTGAAATGAAAATCGTAGTGTTCCTTCAATCTCGACAGGGCATCAATAACAAGACCGACATTCTTTCGTGGTTCAGAGAGGCGACACAGGGTAACAAACCGTTTTTTTTCATTTGCTGGTCGTGCTGGTAACGGCTGATCAAGAAAGAAATCACTCACGCCTACCATAGCAGCGGTGGTTCGTCCTGCACAGGATGGATATTTCTCTAGCAAAGCAGACTCCGTGTAGCGACTATTAGTCAGGATATGTGCCAGCCTGGGAAGGCTTCTCCTGAGCATGCGGTTGGTCAGCACCTGGCCAATTTGTCTGTCTGTATTCTCTAACACACCTGTAAATCGCCAAAGAACAGGAAGACGATGAATATCTAGCCGTTCGGTCAAAATATAGGGGCGAAGAAAATCGTTACCGTGGACGCTTCCAACAACGGCAGCCGTCTCCAGAGCCAGCCATGCATAGACGGCATTCATGATGTGCCATATGTCAATCTCACTATTCTCCAGAATCACCTTGTCCAGGCGTCTTCGACGCTGAAGAATCGGCTTTATCTCAAAGTTGCCGGCCTTAATTTCTCCTTCTTTATGCCTTTGGGTGTATACCGTAACCCGATAGCCACGCCGTACCAGCTCCTGTACATATTCATAAGCATAAACCTGCATTCCTCCAATATCGGGTGGGAATTCAGGCGCTACAATACCAATATGAGGGCAGTTCAAAGTCAATGGGAATAAAGCGAAGGTCGGCTGGTGGCACGAAAACAACCGAATGCGGGTATTTCAACCGGTAAGCCATCAAATGCTGAATCAAAAGGATAGGAAGACCAGGTGAGATCTCTCACTGCATTAAGGTGTCCAGGACTCAAGATCACCGTCTTTCTCGTGATATTGATGAAGAGAAACTCCCGGCACCCGCCAACGGAAAGGTTTATGGTTCGGATACACTTCTCCCCAATATCGGGTGTTGGAACCTGTTCAGATATCGGGATTGCCTCACAATTTGCACCGAGCAGGGAAGGAGGGAACCCGTGGTCATGCTCTTCAAGAAATAACGCTGACTTGTACAGCCACAGGTGATGGCGGTTATCGGGTTTCAGCAGACATAAATGATATAAGGCCTCTGTCCAGAAACCAGATGCATACTCTTTTCCGTGAAGTTCCTGCCAGCGTTCCCATATCTTCGTCCTTTGTCCAAACCGGATGGTGTCCAGTGCAACTGAGAGAACATTCTCATCCAATGTCATGCGGTAATAACGCAATAGATCCATCAGATTGATGCTCAGATAGTCGTGGGCAAAGATGTTCAGGGACAGCTCCCGATCCACATAACCACCGGGAAACACCAATCGTGAATATCGCTGCTTGATGCGGGGAACAAGAGGTATCAGGTATTTCCAGGCGAGGCGTTTAATAATACGCATGTGTACAGGTAGCCTGGATGCAATATCGGTTGGTAAAAGAGTAAGCTCTATTGCCTTGAAGACAGGCCGGTATAGCCAGTCTGCTGGGTGTGCTGACAATACAACACCGGTCGCTACCGCTGCCGATTTAAGTAATTCGTCATACTGCCTGTCTCCTGTCAGACGGCAGTATCGGGTGAGTGCAACGAAGGTGTCGAGTTGGGTGTTCAATACCAGCATGTTGGATTGGGATTTTCCAAAGGCGTTGCTCTTCAGGTAGCGAAACGGGGCCTCATCCATGCCTTCTTCACTTTTTTCCAGTTCATCATGATAAAACCAGGCACCACAGTCGAGTTTGTCGTGTTGTTGTGAAATAAAGCCAGCGGCCTTCTTCAATGCTTTTTTTATCGTATCGTCGTCATGTTCGTCCAGGGCATCCATCAAAAGATGCATAGCACTGCAGTGGAGCCTGAAGTGACGTTCCATATGACCTGTCCATTCACCATGGCGCCAACTGCCATCGTCACACTGCCTGTCAAGAACAGATAATACGATTTGCTTTTTCAGCAGTCCATAGATCTTTTTTTCTGTACAGCCCTGCATGCCACACAGAGAGACATAGAGTGCATGGGCATCGTTTTCTGAGCATATCTTCCAGTGGTTTGGCCAGGCAAAGCGGGTATCATATATATATCCATGTATCAGGTATCGATAAAGATTAGCTGGTCGCGTGTACTGCGTGTGGGAGCCCCATAGAAATATGGGCATGGTTTCAATATTTTTGATATCAAGGAGTTCATCCAGATACTGATAAGCTTCTGGTTTGAATTCAAAGATAATCAGATCAAGATTATTTTTTCCACTGATAATAAAAGAAAGGTGATCAGATGAAATCTCTAAGCCCGTTATCTCAGCGTCACTTTCTTCAATAATGTGTGCATCCTTATCCAGCCTTCTGTCCTTAGGCAATACAGGGATCCAGTAACGCGGTTGGGTAGAATTAAATTTGTCATAGACTAACCAGCCGCCAGAAGATATAGATTGTATCTCGAACTTTCCCTGAATACTGAATCGATAAGACGTTACATCATCTATTGGGTCAGTTCTTAGAAACAGGCAACAGACAGATCCTGAAATATTATCAAGTAGCATATCAATATTTTCACGTTTAAAATATTGACGTGATGCTCCAGTTATCCGTGATATGTTTTGATCCTGGTCGAGTGACTTTTGCGAAAAAAGTATGGGCAGTTCGATATTGATAACTTCATTGGCCATTTGAATCGCCGTAGTTGTTATAGTGTTTTTCGGTGGTCAAAGCCATGGCCAATTGTAATACGATCTTATCTCAAATACTAAAACTTGTACCGAGTTATGAATTCGAGACGTTCCTTGTTCGTTGGGATAGCATATTATCGCAAATAACAGGAATTAATCAGAGCTTCCCTGGAAACATCAGAGACATTTAAGCAATTATAGTCTAGAATTTAATAAATAATTCAATAGTCTAGGTCGGAGACTGTTGGAGACGTCAGCCTAAGAAACAGCTTACTTATATGCATAAGACATCCATGAATAATCTAAAAATCCTGCTTCTGACGTTGGGGCTTGTATATTCACTGAATGTGTTTGCAGCTTATGCAATCCGTTCAAATGAGGTAATGCTGCTACCACCTGGCTGCTTTAGGTTGAGCCCGAGTAATTTCGAGCCGGATGCCTATAAGATAGTTAAAACAAAACGCAAGGGCCCTACTCTTGGCCCCCATATGCAACATTTTTGTCACGGAAAGAAGTCTGTCATACGAGCGGACAGGAACTTTGGAACGAAGGAGGGGCGTAATAATCTGCAGACTGCCATTGCTGAGTTTAATTATGTTTTGAAACATACGGCAGCCAACAACAAGAATGGCCGTTATAACACCTATCTGGCAATAACATCCGTAGAGAAGGCAAAGGTGCTACGAAGGCTGAAAATAACTGCCGAGGCCATGCAGATGTATCAACAGGCAATTAAATATAATCCTAAACTGCCTCAGGCGTATACTGGGTTGAGTGATCTTTACAAGACCCTGGGCATGAACGATGAGGCGCGCAAAATACTGGAACTGGGCCTGAAACGAGTCTCCAGGCCGAAAAGTTTGCAGCGCAGACTTGACAAGCTTTAGCCAGACAACGGTATAGCAGCAGTGAAATTACTCAGGGATCTGATCGAATACCGCGAGCTCATGGCAGTGCTGGCCTGGAAGAATATCGCGCTGCGCTACAAGCAGGCCTACCTTGGTATCGCCTGGTCCATCATCAAGCCGGTCACACTCATGCTTATCTTCACTTTGGTCAAAAGCTTTGTCGGCATTGAAAGCGGTGACGTCCCCTACCCCATCCTGGTTTTCGCCGCGCTCATACCCTGGACCTTCTTCCAGGAGTCCGCATCCGAGGGTGTAAACAGCGTCGTTAGCAATACCGCCCTGATCAAAAAAATCTATTTTCCGAGAGAGATCTTTCCCATTACCTCGGTCCTCACCAAGCTCGTCGAACTCGGTATCAGCTTCATCATCCTGGCGGGGCTAATGGTCTGGTACCAGATGCTGCCCAGCATTTACATCCTGTGGGTACCCCTCATCATCCTCTACGCCGTGCTGGCGGCACTGACCATTGCCTTCGTCGGCGCTGCCATCAATGTGTATTATCGTGACGTGGGTCAGGCCCTGCCAGTCCTGTTGTCCCTGCTCATGTACGCATCACCAGTCATCTATCCCCTGCAACTGGTCAAGGACAAACTGCTCGTACAGCAGGCCGCTGGCGAGTGGTCCGATACGCTCTATACCCTGTACACGCTTAACCCCCTGGCCGGCATCATCGATGCCTTCCAGAGTGTTGTTCTGCGGAACGAGCCACCGGACCTGTCCGCCATGATCCCCGGTGCCATCATGGTCGCCATCCTGCTGCCACTGAGTTACCTTTACTTCAAACGCGCCGAAAGCTACTTCGCCGACATTATCTGAATTCGAACCCATGCCCATTATTGAAGTTGAACACCTCACCAAGGAATACCGCCTGGGTGCCCTGCATGGTCTCAAGCAGACCCTGCTCAACACTGCCGCACGCCTGACTGGCAAAAAAGTTGAAGAACGCCCGCTGTTCAAGGCCCTGGACGACGTGGGCTTCTCTATCGAGCCCGGCGAAGTCGTCGGCATTATCGGACACAACGGTGCTGGCAAATCTACCCTGCTCAAAATGCTGGCCCGAATCAGCACCCCTACCAGCGGCTCAGTCGAGGTAAAGGGCCGCATCTCACCACTCATCGAAGTAGGCGCTGGCTTCGTGCCCGATTTCACGGGGCGGGAAAATGTCTATCTCAATGGCTCCATTCTCGGCATGTCCCGCAAAGATGTCGACAAGAAGTTTGACGAGATCGTCGACTTTGCCGAGATGGAGGAATTCATCGATACCCCGGTAAAGCGCTACAGTTCGGGCATGCAGGTCAAACTCGCATTTGCCGTGGCAACTAGTATCGAAGCCGAAATACTCATCGTGGACGAAGTGTTGGCGGTGGGCGATCTGGCGTTTCAGCGGAAGTGCTTTAACCGTATGGAAAATCTGATAAAGCACCAAGGACGTACTGTTTTGATTGTTGGGCATAATATTCGTCAACTGGAACAAATCTGTACGCGCATGATTATGCTAAACAAAGGAGAAATTGCGATTGATAGCAAACCTAGCGAGGTATGTGTGAAATATCTCCAACAAAGCAACGACAAGATAAAAAACCAGCAAATCACCGCAACCAATGTTGTAAAAAGTGACGAATTCGAATTA
>ENA-ORDP01000125-ORDP01000125.1-marine-sediment-metagenome-genome-assembly--contig:-NODE-125-length-49682-cov-5.774337_pt1 | contig 49682 bp, 52 predicted proteins | sample MGYA00248627_ERZ508539 | MGnify/ENA primary metagenome ERZ508539 (study PRJEB26208, sample SAMN05571518) | marine sediment metagenome | biome: deep sea; feature: Hydrothermal vent; material...
TGATGGAGTGATGGAGTGATGGAGTGATGGAGTGATGGAGTGATGGAGTGATGGAAGGGGTTAGGGCGGAAAAGGTGAAGGAACTCAGGGAGAGGATGGAGGCCCTGGGGATTCGTGAGGAGGAGATAACTGAAAAGTTTGTCCGTTCAGGGGGGCATGGCGGACAGAAGGTGAACAAGACCTCTACCTGTGTTTATCTGAAACACATCCCCACAGGCATAGAGGTCAAGTGTCAGGAGAGCCGCTCCCAGCCGCTCAACCGCTTTCTTGCAAGGAGGTATCTGACGGAAAAGATTGAGCTGAAATTGCTCGGGACCGAAAGCCCTGCTGAAAAGGCAAGGCAGAAGATAAGGAAACAGAAGCTCAGGAGAAAGAGGAAGGCAAAGGTCAAGGGGCAGGCAGGGCACTGAGAGCATTCATTGATGCGAGGGCACTCTTTACAGTGCCCTTCAGTTTTTGTGATCCCTGAAGCGCACCCATCTTGTATTTTACCGAGATATCCAGTATCGACATCTCGGGGGTCCTGTAATTGAGCAACACAGTGCCCGTTGCACTAAGGTCCACAGGCCCCTTTATCGTCAGGTCCTTTATTAACAGCCGTCCGTTGTCTATGTCGCCGCTGCCGCTCACCTCTTTCAGGAGGATGTCGCTTCCTGAGGCAGGGATTTTGAAGTTTTTTACGAGTAATTCTATCTTTCCATCCTTTACCTGGTCCTGTCCGACAAGAATATGTCCTTTGAGCGTGAGAGTACCGTCGCCAAGTATTTTATTATGGAAGTTCCTGATATCAAAGACCAGGTCAAGGAGGCCGTCCTTCTTCAGGACCTGAACCCTGGCCCCATTGGTTGTAATGTACCCGATAGCTCCCTTGAAAATGTAGGCCAGGGGTGTAACCCTTAAAGTAACGTTATCGAGTGCAAATACCTCCTTGCCCCTACCTATTGATACGTTTGAGAAGGATACCTTTAAGGCGGAGGCATCCGACAGCTCATACTCCAGATGTATCCTGTTCCCTTTTGTCAGGGTTTCAAGTGCTCTGGAATAGAGGACATCATAGGGCAGGAATAGATAGATACCTATCAGAAAGGAGGCTAAAAAGAGCAGGACCTTCTTCATTTTATCTTCTCTATCTGCATATTCAGGTCAGCATATCCGGGGTCATCGAACCTCTTTGATATTGAGAAGGCCCTGACCTGTATGTTCGAGAATTCACCGGCAACTTTAAGCACCTCAACTATTTCCGTAAAGTTCAGCCCCTGATAAAGCACGCTTACACCTTCAACACTGCCGGGAATTGGTTTTACCGTGGCGATCCTGTCCGAGAGGTTCAGTTTATTCCCCGAACTCTGGACAAATGAGAGCAGACCCTCCTGCAGTCGCTTTGCTCCTTTATCTTTACTTGAAAGATGTTTGTACTTTTCAGCCATTGAATATATCTTTTGATACTGTTTCTGTACAGCATCCTTGTCTTTCAGTAATTGTCCTTCTTTGGCAGAGAAGAACATATAGGTAGCGGCAAAAATTATTATTATGATCAGCACTGATATGCCGGCTCTTTCCTTCATTCTTTAAACCTCGCAGTGATTATAAAATTTACCCCTTTCTGCTGCTGAACCTTTGCGGATTCTATAACAAACTTGACCTTGAGGGTCCTGGAGAGGCTTTCAGATGCCTTATCCAGTGACTGCAGATTCTTTATGGTTCCCTTTATTCTTATCAACTCCTGATTGACGTTAAGGTCTTCTACAGCTGCATCCTCATTAAAAGAAGTGCTCATGGCAGAGAGTATCTTCAGCGGCTCTATATTGCTGGCCCCCTGTTTCTTCAACTGACTTATCCTGAAAAGAAGCATACCGTAAGGGTCGGGATTATCCGCTATCTTCATTGATGAATATATGCCGTCCATTGCCTTTTCATAGACCTTCAGATCCTCTTTCAGGGGAATGGTCTTCAGGAAAAGGGCGATGACAAAGACAAGATATATGGCACCCCAGAATATCAGGTCTTTTTTCATGGCGGCAAGGGACCACCCCTCCTGTTGCCCGATCAGCTTTAAGTTAAGCTCCTTACTCCTCCCTTTGACAATAGTCCGGTCAAGCCACTGCAGCACCTGTTTCCTCTCCTGCCCTGAAATGTTAAACTCCTTTAAATCATTGGCAGGGGGATATCCCTCTGTATTGCCGGCAATATGGAGAAATCCGTTGTCATTCTTCAGCAGGGTAGTATTGTCTGTCCTGAGCACAAAATTCCCCTCTTCAGACAGGAGGGCAATCAGGGAGGCAGTGGTGACTATACTTGCAGAATTAAAGAGTTCAGGATACTTTTCAATGAGTCCGCTCAGGTCCTCAAGGTATAAGAAAGCCATAACAGGCGAGGTATTTACAAAGCCGAACCTCTCCTGAATTACACCCTCAGGGAAAATGCCCGAGAGATAAAGCCTTACCATTTCCTTGAGATTCCCGCTCTTTACCGGTTTGATATCAGAGGATATCAGGTTAACCAAGTCATCCTGTAATACGAGAATATAACCTTTATGGGAAGGCAGCTCCCCGGTAAGCGGGACTGTCTTCTCGCTATAGGTTGCGCCTTCGCGGGAGCAGACCACTATGTGGTCTTCATAAAGAAAGATTATCTTGTCCGGAGACATAGAACTCCTCTGCTTCCTCAAAGTATTTAAGTATTTTAATCTTTCCCGAACCTCTTTTTACAATCGCGCCAGCCCTGGTCTTTGTGCCCCCCACTTCCGCCTCTGTAAAGATATAGAAGAGGGAACTGCTGACGGTTATATAGGGTTGGATGGCGAGATATACATCATCCGTCATCCCGGGGACCTTTCTTATCTGAGAGATATCTTTAAAGGGCTTTGATTCCCTGTATTTGATTATTGCCTCTGTAAGGGGTTCGATCTCGGGCAGAAAGGCGGCCAGGACGGATTCCCCGGCAAAGTTAATATTTATCTTACCCGCTGTATCCTCTACCGTGAAATATCCGAGCAGGTTTCTGGGGAGACTGGAGAATCCGGGAAGGAGCCTCAGTTCACCAAGGCTGTATGGCCTCAGGTTGCGCAGGGATTCTATGTCAAGTTGCTCTGCTGTACCGGCGAGCAGTCCTTCCACTGCATCCTCCGTCCTCCTTCTCAGTTTTTCATTTCTGGAAGAGACCTCTGTAATGGCTATCCTGCTGTTGAGCGGAACCACAACGATGCTTATATACCCCTCGGAAGTAGGAATGGTGGGCAGAGTGGCCCAGAGCTCTTCAGATGAATCATAGGAATTCCTGTCATCCTCCAGAAGCCTGGTAATTCCCTTTATTACAGAGTCGCAGTAGATATAACCCTGCTGAATCTTCTGCGCTGAGGCTACCTCGTCATACTGGGCCACAACCTTTTCGTTTTTAAGCAGTAAAAGGGAAAGGGAGGCGGCAACAACGATAAGAACCGCTATCAGGACAGAGCCGTTCACCTTTAATAGAGGGTTTCTTTTCAGAGGAGTCTCCCCCCCGTGATAATCCATTTTTTGCCGCCGTAGACGTATTCCATCCTGACCACATCTTTACCCACAAACTGCTCTTTCCAGCCCTCTTCAGAAGGGGACAGAAACTTCAGCTCGCCCACTTTTTCAAGGAGTCTCATCCTCAGATTTACTCCCTTTTTCTTTTCAGACTCTTCCCTGTACAGATACCTTTCCCCATCCACCTTGTCCACAAAATACGTTACCATCACAGGAAAAGAGGAGTTGGAATAAAGGGAATGCGTTGATTTAAAGGTTATTTCCGTACCGAAAATGGTGTTTTGCATGGAAGGGAGCCCTATCATGGTCCTCAGGTCCGCCTGAAAGAGATTGCTCAGTCTGACGTAACTCATCACTCCCCTGAGCCTGTCGTCAAGTGCCCTGTCCGTGCTAAAGACCGTGTTCATGGAAGAGTAAAGCCCGGCGAGAACGAGCGCACTTAATGCAAGTGCAATAAGCACCTCAAGCAGGGTCATCCCCCTATCTGTAGAAATTATAAACAATTTCCGCTTCATCTTTTTTTAGTGTAAGGGTGTATTCCTTTATGTATGAAATTCCCAGGGAACTTTCAGTAACCTTATACTTTACTCCCTCATATCCTTTCAGTTTAACAAGCCCTGGCGTTGGTTCTATGTCCTGTTCCATGTACAGGGTATAAAAGATATCGCCTCCTGCCTCGAGCAGTTCGATCTTTCTCAGGGTATAGCCGGTTGTGTCAATGTTTGATTTCAGAAGCATGAATATACCTGACAGGGAAATTGCCAGCACAACCATGGCGATCAGGACCTCAAGCAGAGTAAATCCCCTGTTTCTCATCCCCTTAACTCAACATCTGCAAGCAGTGGCTGGCTGACAAGCTTGCTGTTGTCGGAGAGCGTTAACTCAAAATAATCGATTATACCTGCAGGGTAGGCCTTTACTGTAACCGAGAGTTTATCCGCCCGTTTGTCATTGACCATGGCATCCAGTACCGTCAGGCCGTCAGGGAGCTTGAATTCCTCGTCTTCCATACGGAAACTCCCGCTGCCCATGATAAAGGTAATCTCTTCGGCCCTCCCGGATTCTCCGGCCTTTTTAAGGGCCTTTGTGATTACGGAATCGACCATTTTCTTTAAAGGAGACATTGGCTCAAGAATCCGCGGGGCCAGCCTGGGTACAAGCACAAAGAGTCCTATCGAGAGGATAAGCATTACTACGAGAATCTCCACAAAGGTAAAACCATTGCGGTTTCTCACTTTATCTCCCAGCTCCTGATATCTGCATCCACCCCCTCACCGCCTTCCTTACCGTCTGCTCCGAAACTGATGATCTCATATTCCCTGTCCCCTTCTCCGGGACTCCTGTATATGTATTCATTCCCCCATGGGTCAAGGGGGGTTGACTCAGAGTCCAGGTAGCCACCGTTACGGTAGTGCCTGGGGATGGGTTCAACGTCGGGCTTCTTCACAAGCGCTATAAGCCCCTGCTCTGTGGTTGGATAACTTCCGTTGTCAATCTTGTAGAGCTGCAGGGCGGATTCAATGGCCCTGATGTCGTTCGTTGCCTTTATTATCCTTGCCTCATTCGGCCTGTTAAGTATCTTCGGCATCAGGAATGTGGCCAGGATGCCAAGGATAACCAGAACGACCATGAGTTCTATCAGGGTAAACCCGGATTCTCTTTTTGTGTATCTCATCTCTTTCTCCTTTCCTTAAGTTTGTTCTTTAAAGTCTGTTTATAAAATACAGTCACTTTACAAGTTGATTCATCTCAAACAACGGCGTCATTATCGAGACCACTATAAAGCCGACCACAAGCCCCAGGATCAGTATAAACACAGGTTCTGCCAGGGACGTAAGCCTCCCCATAATCTTCTCTACATCCTTTCTGTAATAATAGCCCATCCTCTCAAGAAAGCCGGCAAGCTCCCCGGTCTTTTCTCCGGTAAGCACCGCTGCCAGTAACATTTCATCAAAAACCGGAGAGTCTTTCAGAACCTCGGAAAGGGGCTTCCCTTTCTCAACCTCAAGTGCGAGCCTCTGCATCTCCTCCTTTATCAGGAGATTATTCACTACCCCCCTGCAACCGTTAAGGGCGGCCACCAGCGGTATGCCTTCCCTGAGCTGAAAGGCGAGGAGTTCGGAAATCCTTGCCATTACCGCCTTGCGAAGCACTTCCACACTGATGAGCAGTCTGTCAACCTTCTTTCTTAACGGCACAGAGTTTCTATACACCCTGACGCCGACAATTATCAGAATCCCACAGAGTATGCTCAGAAGCAGCCCGTAGTTTCTCAGGAACGAGCCGATGGCTATCAGCATGGTGGTTGAAAAAGGCAGATCTATTTTTACAGACTGAAATATTTTTTCCATCTTCGGAACAACGTATCCGAGGAGGAATCCAACCACTGCGCTGCCTATCAGGCCGACCACAAGGGGATAGGTAAGGGCGCTCTTGATCTTTCCTTCCCGCTCCTTCTTCCTCTCTTCGTACTCTGCAATATTCAGCAGAACGTCTGCCAGCCCGCCGGTCGCCTCTGCTATTCTGACCATATTCACATAGACATCGGGAAAGACCTGAGGATAGTCGGCAAGGGCCTCCGAGAATTTCTTGCCTTCCGATACATGCTTTTTTATGGCACTGAGAATGTGAGATAACCCTTTCTGCTCCCGGTGCCTCATGGTTATATCGAGTGACTTTATAAGCGGCAGACCGCTCTTCAGCATTATACCTATCTGGAAGAAGAGCTGGCCCGAATCCTTCTTCTGAAATATCCATTTTCTTTTTTTCTCACCAATCTCTTCAATCAGATAGGGCAGAATTGTCTCGTCCCTGAGGCCCTTCATAGCTATGGCCCTGGTGGGAGCCTCTACCACGCCGTTGACTTCCTTCCCCGCAGGATCGTATCCCTTATATTTATATATGGCCATTGGTCGTTTTGCTCATTTACTGCGTTGTGGCAGTTATAACCTCCTCCGGTGTTGTAGTGCCCTCCTGGATTAATTCAACACCATTGGCGAACATGGTCTTCATGCCCTCTTTGATGGCAAGGGTCTTGATTTCCGTGGAACTGGCCTTTCTCATAACAAGTTTTCTTGTTTCATCGTCAAGTAATAGAAATTCGAAAAGACCGATTCTCCCCTTGTATCCGGTACCAAAACACTTTTCACAACCCTTACCCCTGAAATATTCCTTTATGTCAAATCCCTTTTTCAGAAATATCTCCCTGATCTCGTCTTCCAGGGTTGCCTCCTCTTTACACTCAGTGCATACCTTCCTCACCAGTCTTTGCCCGATAACAAGCAGGAGGCTGCTTGAGAGGAGAAAGGGCTCAATGTTCATCTCCACAAGTCTTGCTACTGCCGTTGGAGCATCACTCGTATGAAGGGTGGTAAGTACCAGATGACCGGTAAGTGATGCCTGTATGGCTGCCTCAGCTGTCTCCTCATCCCTGATCTCACCCACCAGAATAACATCAGGGTCCTGTCTTAAAAAAGTCCTGATGGCCCTGGCAAAGGTTACTCCCGTAGCGGGATTGACCTGGACCTGTGCAATTCCGTCTATTCTGTATTCAACAGGGTCTTCGATGGTTACTATGTTTACCGCATCATTCTGAATCTCGAGTATGGAGGCATAGAGTGTACTGGTCTTGCCGCTGCCGGTTGGTCCTGTAACCATGATTATGCCGCTTGGAGACTTGAGAAGCCTCTGGAGAAGTTTTACGTGTGATTCATCAAGGCCGAGCAGCTCGAGCTTGAGGGCTGTCTCTGACCTGCTCAGAAGCCTGAGTACCGCCTTTTCACCTTTGGCAGTCGGGATTATCGAGACCCTTATATCTATCATCTTGGTGCCGAACTGGATATTTATCCTGCCGTCCTGGGGTCTGCGGGTCTCTGCCACATCCATATCCGCCATTACTTTTATACGGGCAATCAGGGGTTCGAGAAGACCTTTATCGATGGCCTTCACTGTCTTCAGTCTGCCGTCCACCCTGAACCTGATGATGAGATTTGCCTCTCTTCCCTCTATATGAATATCACTGGCCCCGAGTCTGATTGCGCTCATAATGCTCTGATTGACGAGCTTGACCACAGGTGCATCCTCATGGACACCACTCAGGATATCATACTCATCGGAAGAGATAGTCTCACCTTCTGAATTCAGATCTACATCTTCTTCAAAGACAAAGGAAAACTTTTCAGCTATCTCAAGCAGTGTTTTTTGCGGCACAAACCTGAAACTTCCCGGGGACTTGCAACAGAGAGACACAAAGGATGCCTTTCTGATTCCATCCTCCGAACTTACAAGAAAGGTCAACCTGCCGTTGCCGGCCTGAAGCGGCAGGAAGTCCGACCTGTCGGGAAATTTCATGTAAAGATCCAGGACCTCTTTGGGCAGACTGGCAAGGTCAGGTGCAAAAGTATTCATTCTTCTGTCCCGACCCCTTCTTCTTTTACTCCTTTTTTTTCTATCTTTTTTGTAGTCTCTTTTTTAATCGCTCCTTTGCCTGTATCTTTCAATAGCCTCCGTTTTGTCCGGGTGAGGCTTTCCATATCCTGCCTGTTTTTTATTATGGTTGCCGTGATGAAGACCATCATGTTTGTCTTCTCCCTGGATGTATCCCTGGAGCGGAAAAGCCAGCCCAGCAACGGGATTTTAGAAAGAAGCGGCACCCCTGTATCTGATGCACTCATGTCATCCTTTATGAGACCGCTTATCACCACCGTTGTGTTGTTGTGCAGTTTTATGGTTGTCTTTGTGCTTCTTGTAAGAGTAATCGGGGCTGAGGCAACACCCACAGCACTTGACACCACCTTTTTGACTTCCTGCTGTACGTTTAACAGGACCGTATCATCATCTATGACATGCGGCAGGATCTTCAATTTAATACCCACATCCCTGTAATCAAATGTCTGGATCGGGTTGTTGTTTGCATCAAACTTTTCGCTGATAAGGAAGGGACGGTTTTCTCCTACAAATACCTCTGCCTCTTCATTGTCCAGGGTGAGGAGTTGTGGTTTTGAGAGTATATCAATCCCTGATTCTGTCTTTATTGCATTTGCCAGCGCACTGAGCGTGGGGAACTTCACGCCCTCGTAAGTTATAATATTGCCGAGAATCCCCAGACCAAACCCTCCGGGAAGGGCCCCAAGGTTGGGAGGATTGCCCTCTAAAACAGGGCTCTGAAGGTCAATAACATTTTTTGAGTTTAAAAATGTGCCGGTGCCAACGAAGCTCTTGCCTCCTGCACCCGCAAGCCACTCCACCCCGAACTTGGATCCATCCTCGATGGTGGTTTCCAGGATTAATGCCTCAACAAATATCTGGTCCCTCGGAACATCCAGTTTTGCTATTAACGATTCCACCTGGGCATACAGTTCCGGATCTCCCACAACTGATATGGTATTGGTGGCTTTGTCGGCAGCTACCTTCATACCTGAGCGACCGGACGACTGTCGTGGTGGTTTTAACTTATTATTTTGAAGCCTCGAGCCGGAAAGGATTTTGTTCAGCACTTTTGCCACATCCTCAGCCATGGCGTACTTGAGTTTGAAGACCCTTGGGGTTGTTCCCGTATCCGTCATGACATCTGTCTTGGAGATTATCCGCTTTATAAGGGCCATATCTTTGGGCAGGGCCGCCACAATTATGGAGTTTGATGTCCTGTCTGCCATGAAAACCGGTTTTATCCGTAAATAAGAGGATCTGCCGAGTTCTGCAAAGAACATCTTGATGGTCTTTACAAATTCACTGGCATAGGTATTTTTCAGGGAGATAATCTCTATCCGGATGCCCGTTCCCATTGAAGTTATGGTCTTGATCATCTGGGCCATCCTCCTGACATTGACGCTTTTGTCCTTTACCACCACGACATTAAGTGTCGGTATGGTTTCAATTCTGCCATAATCCGATTTAGTGAGATTGAAGAATTTTGTTAGCAGCTTTGCATCTATATTTTCAATCTGAAAAACACTGACCAACAGATTTTCCTTATCTTTTTTAATCTCACTGATTTCTCCCGGCCGGGCTTTTCCTTCAAAAGAATAAGGCAATTTTGTTACCTTGGCCCTTCTTACGATATATATAATATTCTTTTCCGTAACAGCTTCAAGGTTGTTAATACTCAAGACAGTCTGCAGAATGCTCAGGATATCTGATTTTGTAAACTCCTTTTTTGCCTTTATGGTGATAGTCCCTTTTAAATCCCTCGCGTTATAGATAATATTGGATCCTGTATATTCCGAGACAAAATCAACAAAATCCTGTAAAGAGACCTCCTGAAAATTCATTCCGACCTCTGCCTTCAGGGGAGCGGCCTGGAAAAGGAGAAAGCAGAAAACAAGGAGGAACAGACTCTTCAATTTAGGATTCAGAAATTTCTTCATTAGGAATCTCCTTTTATATATAAATAGCTGTTGCAATTTTAGTATTATATTATTAAGTGTTATCCGGCTCAATCCTCTATATTAATAAAGAGGGATTTTTTTTCTCCCTTCCTCAGAAGGTCGATATTAACGGCTGTAATATCCTGAATCCTGGAGAGCAGCTCAATCGCCTTTTGGGGAGAACTGACATCCTCACCGTTTATTCTCTTTAGAATGTCCCCACGCCTGAGGCCAAGTTTATACAGAAATGAATTTTTTCTGAGCATGCTCAACTGATATCCAATGAATGCATCTTTCTGATAGTAAGGAGCTATGCGTACAGTGGTGAGGAGTTTGTTCAGATTCCTGACAAGGGAGAGTGCCTCCTTTCTCTTTATGGTGATCCTGTCTGTATCAGTGCCTGTCTGCACAGCCTGTGTTTGAGGCCTGACATCAGGAACCTGCTCTCTGAAGATCGATTGTCTCGTACCGGAGGGCTTTGTCTTTTTGGATTTTGGAAATCGCAGGGTGACTTTTTTGCCGTTATTTTCAAACAGGACAGAATCAAAAGAGACCTTTTTGAGCATATATTCACCAAGGGACTGTCCGTCAACAAGAATTTTTAATTCCTTGTTTTTTTTAAGTAAGGCCATCCTTGTCTTTCCCAGCACTGTGCCGATAAGCTTGTATTTTCTGATGCTCTCTCCACCATTGTCAGCCACTTTCCCGCTTGTATCCCCCCCGGGTTCTTCATATTTCAGTCCGAAAATGTTTTTCTTCAGTATCTGGCTGGTTGATATACTGCGGGTAAATTCAGAGCCTTGATTTGTCCTGCCCTGTCTTACAGTCCTGACAGTGCTTTTGTGGTAGAACACATTTATAATAGAGGCTGAGAGATAGGCCACTAAAAGACCGCTCATAACTGGATACAGGATTGCCCTGAAATTACTTCCCCTTAAAAAAACCATTTCCTGTAACTGTTTCATTCAATTATACCTGAACTGAACGCTTTTTGTCCCTTTCACTTATGGGATTTAACATTTAATTATATCATAATACGTTCCACTGCCGTTTTACCATCCACCAAGCCTGGCAATCCTTCTACCGGGCGATAAATAAAGCATAATAAACCACGGAGACACAGGGACACAGAGAAGGCCTGTATTCTATATAAAATAAAGACCCTGCATTAATCTTTCGAGGATGATTGACTATTGACAACCCCGTTTGCTATCTTTTATTTCATATTGCAGTCTTGATATTAAAATATGAATACCATTACCAAACAAGACCGGGAAATAACATGATCGAAACTTGGTCCCCAAAAGTCATATTCATCACCGGTGGTGCAAGGAGTGGCAAGAGCGCTTTTGCCCTGAACGAGGCATCAAAAGTTTCCGGCCAAAAGGCCTATATTGCCACAGCAGAGCCGCTTGATGAGGAGATGTCCGGGCGGATAAAAAAGCATAGGGAGGAGAGGGGGAGTGAGTGGGAGACCCTGGAAGAGCCTGTAGCCATGCCTGCCCTTATACGGAGGGTTTCCGGCCGCTACAACGTACTTCTTGTTGACTGCCTTACTCTCTGGCTCTCCAATATCTTCGGCAGCCGGCCGGACAATGCACAACCCTTGATTGAAGAAGAAATAAGCAATTTTGTCCACGTACTGAGTGACTTTAAGGACTCACCTGCCCACTCATCACTGTATGTAGTCTCCAACGAAGTGGGCATGGGGATAGTGCCTGAAAACCGGCTTGCCAGGTTCTTCAGGGATATGGCAGGGCGGTTGAATCAGGAGGTGGCAGGGGTAGCAGATGAGGTCTATCTGGTAGTGAGCGGGATACCGCTTAAGGTGAAGGGATAGCCTTGTAAAAGAAGAGATAGAGAGTTCAGGAGTGGCGGAGTTAGAGAGTCGGGAATATAAAGGTGTGGCTGAAATATGGCAATGGTTAAGCGGCAGAAGTCCGATGTCAAATACTCTTAACGTTATAACTCCTCAACTCCATAACTCTTAACTCATTTTACCATGAATTCCCGGTAGCCCTCCTGCTGCAGGGAAATCGGATATAATAAGGTATAAATTTAATTGCCACGGAGGTAGATACACCATGAATATTGAGGAGAGACTGTCACATATCAAACCCGTGAGACGGGAGCTGTATTCAATAGCCCAAAGACGCCTTGATAACCTCACCAAGCCGCCCGGGAGTCTTGGAAGACTCGAGGAGTTCGCCGGAAGGCTTGTGGCTATCTATGAGACGGAGATGCCGGAGATACCGAAGAAGGTCGTCTTTACCTTTGCAGGTGACCATGGTGTGGCCGAGGAGGGGGTTTCCGCTTATCCCTCAGAGGTGACCAGACAGATGGTCTTCAACTTTCTCAGTGGTGGGGCGGCAATCAATGTGCTTGCAAGACATGCAGGTGCTGAGGTCGTGGTTATCGATATTGGTGTGAACTTTGATTTTCAGGATTCTGAAGGACTTGTAAAGAAGAAGGTCGTGCATGGGACAAAAAACATGACAAAAGGGCCTGCAATGACAAGGGATGAGGCCCTGAGGTGCATGGAGGCGGGGATTGAGCTTGCCGGAGAATATGCAGAAAAGGGGTTTAAGGTCTTTGCCACAGGTGAGATGGGGATTGCCAATACCACCCCCTCATCGGCCATAGCTGCTGTTATAACCGGAAGGCCTGTTTCCGAGGTGACCGGCAGGGGGACGGGTATAGGAGATGAGGCCCTTAAGAAAAAGAGAGGGGTGATAGAGAAGGCCATCAGTCTTAACAGGCCGGACCCAAAAGACCCGGTTGATCTGCTCTCAAAGGTAGGGGGTACCGAGATAGGGGGGATTGCAGGGCTCTGTATCGGTGCTGCAGCACGGGGTATACCGGTTGTAGTCGATGGCTTTATATCCACGGCAGGCGCCCTCATTGCATGGTCTCTTAATCCTGTTGTGGCAGACTACCTCTTTGCAGCACATAACTCCCAGGAGACAGGACACAGGGCTATGCTTGAGCATATGGGACTCCGGCCCATCCTTGACCTTGATCTCCGCCTTGGTGAGGGGACAGGCGCAGCGCTTGCCATGACCCTGATGGATGCAGGGCTCAAAATATACAGGGAGATGGCAACGTTTCAGGAGGCGGCGGTTACAGGGGAGACGACCGGCTGAGCACACGGTTTCTCTATCTGTCATTCCGGCTCCTGTTCTCCGTAGTATTACGAAGGATGAATGTCCGGAATCGTTCTTTAAGACGGATTTACGACTCGTTCCACTTGCGGAAATGACAAATAAGCGTAGTTTATACACAGACTCTGTATAGCGAGGGTTTTGATGGTACAGTCACTTTGAAGGGCTTTTTACTTGCATTACAGTTTTTGACCATACTGCCCGTCAGACTCAGTGGCAGTATCTCCGGAAGGGATGTTGGCAGGAGTACTGCGTTCTTTCCCCTCGCAGGGCTGATCAAGGGAGGGCTGCTGGTCCTGGCCTATGCAGCGTTTGACCCTTTCCTGCCATCGGCGATTACCGCAGCCCTGCTGCTTATCGTCTCGGTCTTAATCAACGGCGGTTTCCACCTTGATGGCCTTGCAGATACATTTGATGCCATTGCCTCCGGAAAGCCGAGGCAGGGAAAACTCGATATAATGAAGGACAGCACGACAGGGCCGATCGGGGTTACGGCAATAGTGCTTGTCCTGCTATTAAAATACCTCCTGATTCTTGACTTATTCTCAATCAGTCCCATCCCATATCTCCTGCTCTTTCCTGTAATCGGTGCCTGGTCCATAATGGCAGCCATATTTCATGGCAGGAGTGCGAGGAAAGAGGGCCTCGGGTATCTACTTATCAAGGAGACAGGCGGGGCTCAATTCGTCTGCTCCGCGGTTATTGTAATGGTGATTTTTGTGTCGGGAAGGTATCTCTTAAACTACCTTGCCTTCCCTTCAATCCCCCTCTCGGCATTATTCGTAACTGCGGTATATCTCTTCACCCTGCCTTTAATAAAATTTTTCGGCAGGCATTTCAGCGGTCTTACAGGAGATAACCTCGGTGCAATATGTGAACTGAATGAGGTATTTTTTCTCCTGATAATAGCGGTGGTACATGGCGGATAACGGCAGAAAATGTTATAATTCCGCCATGAATGTTACGGTAGACCAGGATACGTGTATCGGCTGCGGGGCCTGTGCAGAGATATGCCCTGCCGTATTTTTTCTTGATGAAGAGGTGGGTAAGTCAAGGGTAATTGATCCGGATGCCTGTGAGTATGCGGGCTGTTGCGAGGCTGCTGAGGAGAACTGTCCTGTTGAGGCTATAAGTATAGAGGGGGACCCAGGGTTTTAGGGACAGCGATATTCATAAGGTTATCCGTCTCCTCAGAAAACAGGTAAAGACCCTCAATGTCCCATGGCTTGAGGAGATGGCCGGGACTGAAAAGGACCCTTTTAAAGTACTCATTTCCTGCATCCTCAGTCTGAGAACCCAGGACAGGACCACAGGCGAGGCATCGGGGAGACTGTTTGCCCTTGCCTCCACACCTGAAGCCATGGCTTCCCTGAGTGAAGATGATATCCGGAAGGCCATATATCCAGTTGGTTTCTATAGAGTTAAGACAGGACGGATAAAGGCACTGAGTGAGATTATAACCCGCAAATACAACGGCAGGGTGCCTGACACCATTGACGAACTTCTCAAATTAAAAGGTGTCGGCAGAAAGACCGCCAACCTTGTTGTCACCCTTGCCTACAATAAGCTTGGCATATGCGTTGACACCCACGTGCACAGGATTACCAACCGCTGGGGTTATGTCAGGACAAAAAAACCCAAGGAGACCGAATTCGTCCTCAGGGAAAAGCTTCCAAGGCAATACTGGAAAGAAATAAACGGTCTCCTTGTAGCCTTTGGTCAGGGCATATGCAAGCCCCAGTCCCCCTTCTGCAGTATATGCTGTATTAATGATTTCTGTGACAGGACTGGAGTTTCCCGCAGCAGGTGAGGTTTATGTGAAAGTGTCAGGTACAGGCACGGTCGGGATCGAGAAGGATGCGGCAGTCTGCAATGGAACATCCCGAGCCCTGTTCATGAACAATGAGGGGGTTGATATCCAGCTCAGCTATTTCCGGATTTTCAGTGGCCAGGGCCGAAAGCCGCATAAGGCATTTTTCCAGCTCCTCGATATCACGTAAAGGTGCCCCCCGGGCCCCTGTCAGCATTGGATAGGCTTTAATGGAACGCACCATAAATTTTGCCCCGTTATGCCTGATCGGTGCAAGTCTGAAGCTGACATCCTTAAAGATCTCCACAAATATGCCGCCCAGGCCGAACATGAGAAGCGGGCCGAAAACTTTATGCCGGTTAATACCGAGAATCACTTCAGTCCCCTCGGCAGCCATCTGCTGAACATAAATGCCCTGTATCTGTGCCTCGGGCACGTTCTTGCGGACCGTAGAGATGATGGACTCAAAGGCAGCGACTGCTTCCTCCGGATTCCTGACCCCCACCCTGACTCCGCCCACATCGGATTTATGAATAACCTGGGGTGAAACAATCTTGAAAGCGCAGGCACCGAGTGACTTTACTGCCTCAGCCGCTTCCTCAGCAGTTGTGGCAAACCGGGCCGGCAGCACAGGAAAACCATATGCTGCAAGTATTTCATTACCTTCCACTTCTCCCAGATATTTTATGCCGGAGGCCAGTGATTTCTCGATCATCTTTCTGGCCCTGGGCCTGTCGAATGTAAGTTCAAATTCCCTGGCATGGTGACGGTGAATCCAGTTGGAGTGCTGGTACAGGGCCCCCATGACCCGGGCCGCAGTCTCTGGAAACGGGTAGTGAGGAATCCCGTTTTCCTCAAGGATTGCAACACCCTTCGAGACATCTATCAAGCCCATAAAGGAGGCAACTACCGGTTTTCCGCTTTTTCGGGCCAGGTCCGGAATGATGGACGCTGTCTTCTCGATTTCGGTCATGGATTGCGGGGTAAGAATAAAGATGACACCGTCCACATTCTCATCGTTTAATACCGCTTCAAGCGCTGCCCGGTACCGCTCTGAACCGGCGTCTCCGATAACATCCACCGGATTGTGAATGTTTGCAGTACTGGGTAAATGGCTTTTTAGTGCCTCTGTGGTCTTATCGCTGAACCGGGCAAGTTTCAGGCCCGAATGAATGGTGACATCAGTGGCAATAATGCCGGGGCCGCCGGCATTTGTAATGATGGCGATCCGGTCGGATTTGGGCAGTGGCTGGCAGCCGAAGGCAAGGGCGCAATCGAACAACTCCTCAATTGTCTGCACCCGGGAAACCCCGGACTGCTGGAAGAGGGCATTGTAAACAGCTTCAGTGCCTGCAAGTGAACCGGTATGGGAACTGACCGCTGCCGCCCCCTCAGCCGTTCTGCCTGATTTGATGGCCAGAATCGGGGTGGGATTATCGCCTCCGGTAATCTCACGCACCGTTTTTATAAACTCAAAGCCGTGGCGCAGTTCCTCCACGTATAGCATGATGACTTTTGTCAGGGGGTCTGCATGGAGGTAACGGATCAAGGCCAGCTCGTCCACATCGGCCTTGTTGCCCACGGAGATAAACTTTGAAAAACCCATATTTCTCTTGGCTGCAAAGTCCAGAACCGCTGTGCACAGGGCGCCGGACTGACTGATAAAGGCAATGTTCCCGGGATGGGCCTTTTGCCTGGCAAAACTGGCATTGAGACTCACAGGACCGTCTGTATTGATTACCCCAAGGCAATTGGGGCCCACAAGCCTGATATTGTTTTCCTGACAGACGGACAGGAGTTCTTGCTCTATTTCCGCCCCTGCCGGACCGGTTTCCCTGAACCCGGCTGAAATCACGATAATGCCTTTTACCCCCTTTTTTGCCGCCTCCCTGGCCACTGCCGGAGTGGATGCAGCCGGAACAATAATAACTGCCAGGTCTACCGGGTCAGGTATATCAGAGATTGAAGGATAGGCCCTCACCCCGCAAACCGATTTCGCTTTCAGGTTTACGGGATAGAGAATACCGGAAAAGTTTCCCTGAAGAAGGTTTTTAAAAACAGCAAGACCCACACTTTCCGGACGGTTTGATGCACCGATAACCGCCACTGTCGAAGGGCAAAAGATGACATCCAGCCCCTCGGGAAATGCAGATTCCCTCTGTTTGCAGAGGGGAAAATCAGGAGATAGTGGAGAATCTGTCATTGTTATTTCCTATCATTCTATATGTCATGTACTGTTAAACAGAGATACTTTCGTATACCCGGGGAATGTGATCCGGGTTGTTTTTTTTGCCGACTCTTATGATGTTAGCATTAAGAAGTCAAAAAATTCAATATCGCTACAGTGCTTCACGGTGAAAAGCAGTGCAGGATTGCTTCGTTGCTGACGATCCCTGCAATGACATTACGAAAATTTTTTATGTGAAGTCCTGTGTAATCTGTGGATATATTTGAACTAAGCTCTCAGGATTTCAAGGAGCCTGTCAAGCTCATCAAGGCTGTAGTACTCTATCTCTATCTTACCTGCCTTGCCCCGGTGCTTTATACTAACCTTCGTCCCCATTGACCGTTTAAGACGCTCTTCAAGGGCTGCAATATCAGGGTCTTTTGCCTTCTGCTTCTTAGTCCCTCCTGAAGAGGTCTCCAGGAGACGCTTGCAGAGGGCCTCTGTCTCTCTCACACTGAGCCTCTTCTTTACTACTGCCCGTGAAACCTCCATCTGTGACTTTTTTGTGGGTAACGACACCATGGCCTTTGCATGGCCCATGCTGAGTCTGCCGTCATTAATCAGCCCTTTTACTTCCGGAGGAAGCCTCAGAAGTCTCAGGTAGTTTGCAATCGTTGCCCTCTCCTTTCCCACCTTTTTAGAGAGATCTTCCTGGGTATACTTGTGCTCCTCTATCAGTCTGTGAAAGGCATCTGCCGTCTCTATCGGATTGAGGTCATCACGCTGGATATTCTCAATAAGTGCAAGCTCAAGGGATTCTCCAGGCCCGCTGTCCTTAATCAAGGCAGGGATCTTCTTCAGGCCTGACAGGGCCGCAGCCCTCCACCTTCTCTCACCTGCTATAAGGTAATATCCGCCGTTCTCAGCCTTTCTGACCATGACAGGCTGGAGGATACCCTTCTCTTTTATTGATGCTGTCAGCTCCCTGAGGGCCTGATCGTCAAAGATCTTTCTTGGTTGTTCAGGGTTGGGCTTTATTTTTTTTATCTCTATCTCCTGAACACCCTGCTGGCGGTCAGGAATCAGTGCGTCAAGACCTCTACCGAGTGCATCCTTCACTTAAAATCTCCTTTGCAAGTTGTAAATAGCTCTGAGCACCCCTTGAACGGGCATCATAGAGCATTACGGGCTTGCCAAAGCCCGGGGCCTCACTAAGTGTAACATTCCTTGGTATAACCGTGGAATAAACCACATCTCCGAAGTGCTTTTTCACCTCCTGGGCCACCTGACGCGAAAGGGAGTTCCTTGAATCAAACATGGTCAGCAATATACCCTCAATCTGCAGGGTCGGGTTGTAGGAATCCTTGACAAGATTGATTGTGCGGGTAAGGAGACCAAGCCCTTCCAGGGCATAGTACTCACACTGCACCGGAACAAGAACAGAATCGGCAGCCACAAGGGCATTGAGGGTGAGGAGACCAAGCGAGGGAGGACAATCCACTATAATATATTCAAACCTGTCTGCAATCGGCCTGAGGGCTCCTGCCAACACCGCCTCACGCTCCGGCCTGTCGACAAATTCAACCTCAACACCAAGGAGATCGATGGAGGAAGGGACAATGCTTAACTTCTCCACCTCCGTCCCGGTTATTACCTCCTCCATCCCTGCCCTGCCCACAAGGACATCGTAGAGGGTCTCCTTAAGATTGTCTCGGTCTATACCGAAACCGCTCGTGGAATTCCCCTGTGGGTCTGCATCAATTATGAGGATATCCTTTTCTGCCAATGAAAGGGAAGCCGCAAGGTTTATTGCAGTTGTAGTCTTTCCGACCCCGCCTTTCTGGTTTGCTATAGCAACAATCCTGCCCAAATTACCGTCCTTTATCTCCATTGTTCCACGTGGAACATTTCAACCGATACTGCATTCCGGAAGTCTCCCTGCAGGGAAAGCATGGCGGGCACTCCATCACTCCATCATTTCTAATTTTTTCAACTCAAGCTTTTTCTTTTCGGAACTCAAAGTCTTCAGCACCTTGACCCCAAGGGGGGTAATGCCGTATCCCTTCCTCTGATTGCTCGTTATCAGGTTAAGTGCCTTAAGTTTTTTCATATTATACCTGATCCTCTCAGCAGGAACCCTGAGCCTCTTTTCAAGGTCCCTGGAAGGCAGATAATCGTATTCCCTCAGAAGTCTCAGTGTCTTTATAATCCAGGGGGTTGCGTTCTTCTGGTCATCGATGATGAGTTTTTCCTTGAGGTTGTAAAGCTCGGAGTCCTTTACGTTACCCATTGCCTTCTTGTAGTTCTCTATATCCTCGCCAATATACTCAACCTCTATCCTGACAGCTCTTTCCTTCTCAAAATCAACCCTCCTTTCAGCCATCTCCTCAAACTCTTTCTGAAAGACTGAAAGAGAGCTATAGCCACACCGCTTTAATTCCTCAGGGGTTATATCCAAAAGATTCTTAAAATCTACATCAAGCACCCTGAGAAGACCAAGATTATATGCCCTGTATATCTTGCCTCTGAGAACCCTGAGGGTATCCCAGGGCTGAAAGGTCAGGGTAATATTCCCGGTTTTTATATCGTCATGGTACTTTTTTAAAAAACGAAACATCTTCAACCTCCATCCATTGATATAGTTCTTCTCCGGATAATCGAAGAAAGACAAATTAGCAGTTAATTATATATAATACAATAATTTACGGAAAAATTAAAGGATTTTCAGTTGACTGCGGCGATTCACGGTGAAAATCAGTACAGGATTGCTTCGTCGCTGATGATTCTCACCGTGGTATCAGCAAAAGAAAGAGGATAAACAACACCAGGGAAACGGGGAAAAAATCATGATGTTATTAACCTGGCAACTATTCAGAGAGGCATATTTGTCAGCAAAGCTAACCACTCAGCCAGCAAGAAAACTCTGTATTTGTTTGCCAGGTTAATAACATATCAATCATGCCTCAAAAAGGCAAGCCCGGTGCTTTAACTTTAATGCGAATATTTCATCTTGCCATACCCGTCAACAAAAAGTTAAAGTAAAATTTATTTTATCCAAAGGAGATTTAATGCCCATTTTTGGTGAACTCTTCTTAAGCGAGATCCTTAAAAAACCGATCCTTGATTTGAAGGGGGACAACCTCGGCACCCTGAGGGATATAATAATCGTGAAGGGAGAGCCTCTCCCTGTGATGAAGTCTTTAATAGTTTTAAGGAAGAAGAAAAAAAAATTCCTGGTACCATGGGAGACCATGAGCATATTTAACAAGAGGGTTATGGCCTCCACATTAAACAGTGATGAACTTGCCCGGTATGAACCATCGGATGAAGACCTGCTTGCCGTCAGAGATATCCTTGACAAGCAGATAGTTGATGCCACCGGGGCAAAGGTGGTAAGGGTGAATGATATAAAGCTTGAAGGCTTTGAGGGAAAGGCCATACTTGTAGCGGTAGACGTCGGAATGAGGGGAATCCTGAGGAGGCTGGGCATTGAACGGCAGGGAAACGAGTTTTTCAAACTCTTCAGGATAGAATTGCCACATAATCTGATAAGCTGGACCTATATCCAGCCACTTGAGCCGAAACTCAAGACCATTGCACTGACGGTGCCGAGACAAATGCTTGCCAACCTGCACCCCGCAGATATTGCCGAGATTATAAGCTCCGTCTCCAGAGAGGAAGGAACGAGCCTGTTTACAGACCTTGACCTTAAGACCGCTGCCGAGACCCTTTCCGAGCTTGAGCCTGATGTGCAGGCGAGCATAATAACAGAGATGGAACCGGAAAAGGCATCGGACATAATTGAGGAGATGCCCCCGGATGAGGCAGCGGATATCCTCGGAGATCTGCCAACGGAAAAGATGAAGGCCCTCCTTGAAAGTATTGACCAGGAAGATGCAGAGGATATACAGGAACTCCTGGAACATGAAGAGAATACCGCAGGGGGCCTGATGACAAATGAGTTTATTGCCTATGAACCGGAGATCAAAGTCTCCGAGGCCATTGAGAGGTTCAAGCGAGACGCTGCCGAAATAGAGACTATATATTATATATACATAATTTACCCCGACGAGAAGTTGATCGGAGTCCTTTCCCTCAGGGAGCTCATCCTTGCAGATCCGGGAAAAAACCTTTTGGATCTAATGGTTACAAACCTGAAGACCCTCAAGCCTGAGGATAACGAAAATGTAGTGGCAGCAGCCATATCAAAGTATAATCTCGCAGCAATACCGGTTGTCGACAATGATAATGAGCTGCTCGGTATTGTCACAATGGATGACATTATAGACAGGATACTGCCACCAAAGGCAAAACGAAAGCGTAAAAAGGTCTGAATCAGTCACCTGTCGTCAGTCACTGGTCACTCCGTACCTTGCACTTTCCCGGCACTAATCGTTTCTGAACGAACTAATGACAAACGATGCTGCAGGCAAAACATGAAAAGATATTTTATAAAGATAGCTCTCTTTTTCTCTGTGTTTGGTCCCGGGATAATCACCGCCAACATTGATAACGATGCCAGCGGGATTACCACTTACTCTGTTGCCGGTGCAAGGTTTGGCTATGCACTCCTGTGGACACTCCTTCCAACCACTATCTCGCTGATAGTTGTGCAGGAGATGATCGCCCGCATGGGCGTTGTTACCGGCAAGGGGCTCTCGGATCTTATCAGGGAAAACTTTGGGGTAAAAGTCACCTTTTACATGATGTTGGGGCTTTTCATTGCAAACCTCGGCACAACTATCGCCAATCTCGCCGGCTGGGCTGCAAGTATGGAGATTCTTGGGTTCAGCAAGTATGCAATGGTACCCCTTGGCTCACTGGCAATATGGTTGCTGGTCACAAAGGGTACATACCGTACAGTTGAAAAGGTTCTCCTCCTGGCATGTATCATTTATATCGGCTATGTGGTATCAGGGATAATGGCAAAACCGGACTGGTCCCTCGTATTCAAGAGACTGGTAGTGCCTGAAATCAAGACAGACCCTGAATACATAATGCTGACAATAGCCATAATCGGCACAACCATCACCCCATGGATGCAGTTCTACCTCCAGTCCTCCATTGCTGAAAAAGGGATAAAAAAGAAGGACTACGGGGCTTCGAGGCTGGATGTGGTGCTGGGGTGCACTATCACGGACATAGTATCCTTCTTCATAATTGTTACCTGTGCCACCGTCCTGTTCCCGGCTCACATAAGGATTAATGAGGCAAGCGAGGCAGCCATGGCACTTAAACCCTTTGCAGGCAGGTTTTCATCCCTTATCTTTGCAGTAAGCCTTGCAAATGCCTCATTGCTTGGAGCAATTATCGTCCCCCTGGCAACCGCCTACTATACGTGCGAAGCAATGGGATGGGAGACAGGGGTCAACAAGACCTTTAAAGAGGCCCCCCAATTCATGTGGATTTATACCTCAATTATCATAATTGCCTCGTTTCTGGTTCTGATCCCCGGCGCACCCCTTGTTACGCTTATGGTCTTGTCCTCTGTTGTTAACGGCCTCATCCTTCCATTTGTCCTGTTTTATGCACTGAAGCTGGCAAACAACAAAAAGATCATGGGTGATTATACCAACTCTCGCATCTTCAATATCATCGCCTGGGCCACGGTCAGTGTTATCGTAATTCTCACTATATTAATGGTATTGTTTATTTTTGTGTTATAATTACAGGACTGAGGGGGGGGAATGCCTGTCAGCCAATTTAATATCAAACAACCGGGTACAAACCTGAAAAACAAAAGGATATATCAGAGTTGAGACTAAAACCTTGACTTTAGAGTCAATTATCCCCTATCATGTCAACTATATGTTACGCTATGTGTAACAAATCTTACAGATACCCCTGTTAAAAAGGTATGCAAGAACTAATCTGTGATGTAAACACGGTCTTTTCCACCTATTCAGGAGAACTTGGCAAGGTAGAAACCGAACTCCTGAATCTATTCAATAGTTCAGCTCTAATGATACCCTCCATCGGAGGCCATGTTGTTCGAAGCGGGGGCAAGAGACTTCGTCCGCTCTTCCTTGTACTCAGCGCAGAATTATGTGACTACAGAGGACACCCCCGGATTATTCTTGCAAGTGTCATTGAGGCTATCCACACGGCATCGTTACTCCACGACGATGTGGTTGACAGCGCAGAACTAAGGAGGGGCAGACCCACGGCACACTCTGTCTGGGGCAATCAGGTAGTGGTACTTGTAGGTGATTTCCTGTACTCCAACGCCTTAAGGATAGCCGTCCACCAAGAGAATCAGAAGATTATGGAGGCCCTTTCAGAAGCAACTGCCAGGATGACGGAAGGAGAACTGCTTCAGTTGAGCAGGATCGGTGACCCGGAGATCAAGGAAGGCGAATACCTGCAGATAATATCGGCCAAGACAGGGACACTTATCTCTGCTGCGTGCAGGATCGGGGCTATACTAGGCAATAAAGAGAGACGATATGAAGAGGCCCTGTCGAGGTTTGGAATGAAAACCGGAATGGCCTTTCAGATGATGGATGACATCCTTGATTACATGGCTGTGGAATCAAGGCTTGGCAAAAGACCCGGCAAAGACCTTGAAGAAGGAAAGATAACCATGCCACTTATATATCTCCTGCAGGTCTGCAATAAAGAGGAGAAGTGGGAAGTGAAAGAGATAGTGACCGGCATGGGTGTGGATAAAAGAAGTGACGACAGCTTGGCAAGACTTGGTTTTCTTTTCCAAAAATATAATATAATTGAAGAATCAATGAATCGCGCCCAGGGTCTTGTACAGGAGGCAAAGGAGGCACTTGAGGTCTTTGCTTCCTCTCCCGCCAGTGAGGCACTTTTCTGCCTTGCTGATTATGCCCTGTTCAGGAGCAGCTGATGCATCCCCTTGTATCACTTGCCAAAAGGGCTGTAGCGGAGTATGTCAAACACGGGCAGGTTATTAACCCACCCGGGGAGCTAACACCGGAGATGCAGGAAAGGGCAGGAGTATTTGTATCGCTGAAAAAAACCGGACAACTCAGGGGATGTATCGGCACCTTTGCTCCCACAACGGCAAACATAGCAGAGGAGATAATCAAGAATGCAATTGCAGCAGCCACTCAGGATCCTCGGTTTGCCCCTGTTGATGAAGAGGAATTAGAAGCACTCACTTACTCTGTTGACGTACTGTCGGAACCCGAACAGGTAACGGATTTAAAACAGCTTGACCCCAAAAAGTACGGTGTTATTGTCGTTAAAGGGTTGCAGAAGGGTCTTCTCCTGCCGGATATTGAGGGAGTTACAACTGCAGACGAACAGTTGAGGATAGCCAGGATAAAAGCCGGAATATCTCCTCATGATGAGGAGTGCGTAATTTACCGCTTTAAAGTTAAAAGATACCATTGAACGAAAAGACCAGGCTTGAACAGGAACTTGAGAGGGTTCAGAATAAGGGGAAACAATGGAGAGGCATAGTTGTGCTGCTCTTCGTCCTTTTACTGCTTGCCACCCTGTATATAGTCAATCTCCGGCAAAAGCTCTATGATGCACATGATATGATCAGGGCGTTAAACCTCAAAACCGATACCCTGGGGCTTGAAATAGAGACCTTAAAACTTAATACCGCAAGATGTTCAGATGCCTTAACCGTTCCGGAAGAGGCGGGGAAAGAAAAGCCGGGACTCAATTTAATCCCGAAAGGCCCTAAAAAACAATTGGAGCAATGAAGGACCTTCAACCTTACTTAACTTGTTGAACTTTTAAGAGAAATGGGCACTGAAGAGGCTGATTTTCGCAAAGAGGTAAATGGGTTACATGCAAGGCTTGGTAGCCTGAATCCATACGAGTTATTAGGCATCCAGCGGGGTGCTGATACAGAAACCCTGAAACGCAGTTATTACAGGATGGCCCGCAGGTTTCACCCGGACCGTCATTACAACTCTGCACAGGACGAACTGAGGCATAAATTAACAGACCTCTTTGAAGCCGTAAGTAGGGCATATGAAACTCTCAAGCAAGGGGTTCCAGGCAAGGAGGCCCCCTCCAAAACAGACTCATCTGAAGCAGAACTTCCGGCAGACCTGAAGGAGGCTCAGGCTGAGGAGCAATACCGGAGAGGAGTCTTTGAATACAAGGCAGGTAATTACTGGCAGGCTATTGATGCATTTGGATGGGCAACGCGACTGAATCCGAAAAAGCCCAAATACTGGAACCGCCTCTCTCTTACACTGACAAAGATCCCCGGAAGACTCAAACAGGCTGAAGAGGCAATTCTTGAGGCAATAAAACTTGAACCCTTCATAGCCGATCACTATACCCACCTCGGACGTATATATCTCAAGGCCGGGCTAAAAAAACGTGCAAAGACGCACTTTGAAAAGGCCCTCAAGTTTGACTCCGGAAATGAAGAAGCATTAAAGGGGCTTGAAGAGCTTGGGGCGCTCAGTTAGAATTCAGGAAAGACCTTGATGGTCAGCGTCTCCGAACCGTTAACCTGACAGCCTGCAGCCAAAATTCCACCTTCTATGTATTTAAGGTAAAAGTCTCCATATCCCTGAGCCACAAGACTTTTTGCATTAGCCGGACAGCCCTCTTCACATCCAACAACCCCTCTGACCATCTTTGGAAGCAGACCCTCAAGATTCAGTCCCTCCAGTTGCATCCTCTTCTTGTCCGCAAAGTCCCTTATCTGCGCTATCACAGCGGCTGTATCCATATGGAAGGGGGTTTCTACAGTTATTGAAAGAGATTCTCCCTCAATCGTGACTTCTATATCCATTATCCCTCCTTTTCATAAGCAACCTCCTATCTTTGTAATAAACTTTGTCCCCTGCCCTTCATCAGGCAACGGTCATCTTGTTAGAAAGAACCTCCTTTACCTCTCTCAGTATCTCCTCAACGGGTGGGATATCTTTAAACCATTCCCTGCCTGTAATCTCATTTGTGCATGCAGCATACACCATTGAGATCAATGCCCTGAGCCTTTTGGGAAGGTGCTCGGGACTTTCCTTAACGAGTTCCTTCCACCTCATCCTGTCCCTTTCCTTGGCCTCCTCTACAGCATGGCACCACCGTGTATTCCGGTAATAAATCCTTGCAATCTCCTTGCTCACAGGAATCCCCCTATATGTGAACCTGCACTCGTCAAGGGTACCAAGGACATCAACCAGCAACAGTCTTCTTTCAGGGTCAAAGCCAAGCTCTATCTTTCCATCTTCATTTTTAAGCCCTATCCTTGAAAACTCGTCGGTAATCATCCTGTTCACAGAGAGGGTAATCTCTTTTATCTCATTGAGCTCTCTTTCCGACAGTCCAGCAATGCGCATAGCCTCTTCCCATGAGAGATAACGGTCTGTAATCTCCAGCTTGGTGGATACATCCAGGATGGGCTCCCTCAGTTCCTCACCAGGGACCGGCATCTCCCTTAAACCAAAATCCTCTGGCCTGACCTCTCCGCTCCTCAGGCGTTTAAATATACTGCTTCCTTCAGGAAGGGAGTTCCTGTAGATAATCTCAAGGGGGATCAGGAAGTTGCCCTTCTGCCCCTCATAACATGAGTAGTCATACCTGCCTTCCCGGAACTCCGGCTTTAAGACCCTGAGCAGCCTTGTCTCCATTGTGGTTGAGGGCTCCTTCAGTTCAAACAGCGGCTTGCTCCTGTTATCCTCAATAAGTCCAAGGTAATGAGTCTTTATAGCCGTATTTTCCAGTTTTTCAAAGAAATATGAACTTAACAGGGCGATTGAGGCCCCTTTATCAGGGATAAGATCCGGCATCTCGCCCCAGTCAAAGACAGAGTACCTGTCTGAGAAATGAAACCTCCCGATCCCGGGCACGTCCCCTTCCGGGGGTTTTATAACCTCAAGGTCCTTAACACTGCCCACCGCTTACCTCCTCATCATCCCTTTCTATGCGCTCTCTTGCCTCAGCCTGATATTTTTTTACCCGCTCCTGTATTTCCGGCTCCTTAAGGCCCAGAATCTTTGCTGCTGCAAGCGCCGCTCCCTCTGGCTCAAGCACTACAAGCGGAGCAACAGCCGAGGGCATCCTGAGGCTTGAAAAGATGTCAGCCCCTGCAAAGCTCTCACTATATGGTGGACAGGCAATAACGGGACAGTGTGTCCGGGCATCGGCAAATCCGCTCAGTGCATTACTCCTGCCGGCAACTGTAATGAAAACAACGTCCTCTTTCTCGTACTTCTTTATAATCTCAGAACACCTCATTGGCGCCTTATGAGCAGAGGCAATCCTCAAGACTGCCCTGATTCCCAGGCACTCAAGTGCGCCGGCAATCTTCTCTGACCATTGAAGGTCGCCTTTGGAACCCATCATAATTACTACTTTTTTCACTATCCTGCCTCCTGAATACCTGCCATCAAAACCCCTCTTTTCTTTGCCGTAGAGAATCTGAATATTATAACTGATTTTCATCAAAAAAATAGCACCCTTTCATCTATTATACGTATTTTCCCGGAACAATACCGGCAGAAAAACCTTCAGTTTATGAAGAAGGGTATGGGTGAGAGCTGAAACGGGTTTGAGGCCGCGCCTCTTCCTTTAGGCCTCACCTGCTATAATAAACCTGATTAAAATCATAACTTATAGCAAGCCCCGGGGGATAAAATAGGACTGTGATGACAGAGGACAAACAAGGCCCCTTTTTAAGGACGTTCCGGGGCAGGCCCTACCTGAGGGTTCTGCGGTACCTGATACAGTGGAGCATAGTTATTATCGTAATATACGGAGGAATCAGCCTTTACGGCTTTCTAAAAAATCTTCAGGCTGGAAAACCGCCCCTTATTGAAAAACCCCTCTCTGTTGAAGGATTTATGCCTATCGGGGCATTTATGGCACTGAAGCTTTGGATAACTGAAAGCCTGTTTGACCCTGTTCATCCGGCAGCCCTTGTCATTTTCATCTCTGCAATTCTTACGTCCCTATTCTTCAAAAAGGGTTTTTGTGGATGGATATGCCCGGTAGGTACGGTTTCCGAGTTCACCTACAAGGCAGGCAGGGGCATATTTGGAAGGAATTTTTCCCTGCCGAGGTATATCGACTATCCCCTGAGGTCGATAAAATATCTGCTGATGGCATTTTTCCTCTATATAATCCTCATAAAGATGTCACCTGAATCCATCCGGGCCTTCCTCTTAACCCCCTACTGGATGGTGGCGGATTTAAAGCTCCTCATATTTTTTACAGATATCTCCATAACAACCCTCACCGTGCTAATGGTTCTCCTGTTTTCTTCCCTCCTTGTCAAAAACTTCTGGTGCCGCTATCTCTGCCCCTACGGCGCCCTGCTTGGGCTTCTGAGTATCCTCAGTCCTGTAAAGGTGACCAGAGACCCCTCAAGGTGTATCCACTGCCACAAGTGCACAAGGAGCTGCCCGGCCCTTCTGCCTGTTGAAGACAGGCAACGGGTCTATTCTCCTGAATGCACGGGGTGCCTCACCTGCATAAGCCAATGCCCGGCACAGGGGGCACTTGACCTTGCCCTCCCGGGGAAGAGAGGGATAAACCCCGTTATTTACATCCTGCTCATTATCACACTCTTTGGGGGCGGTATCATGATCGCAAAGGCTGCAGGATACTGGAAGTCAAATGTAACATACGAACAGTATGGAAAGATTGTTCCTCACCTGAAGGAGATTGAGCATCCGTGACAACAAACTTGCAGGATTAACTAACGAACAAGCTTGCTTAGCCTCGCCTTCTGTTTCTCCAGAGTCTTCTGACCCTCTTCAATGGTACTGATAATACTCTCCTTCATATCATCAGTCATATCCTTGCCTCTGGATATAATCTCCGACGTCTTTTCGTTGACATCCTCGATAAAGCCGCCGATTGTCTCAATCGTCTCCTCAGCCACTTCCCATGCCTCTCTTTTGACCTTCTTAGCCGTCTTTGAAATGTCACGCCTTGTCTTCCTGCCTGACTGTGGGGCATAAAGGAGTGCAATTAATGAACCAATAAGCCCCCCTATAAGGAACGCCCCTGTCACTTTTGTTAAATCATCCCTTTCCATTCAACCCTCCTTTTATCTTTCAGGATAGATAATCATACCGATATTCATGCAGATATTTAAAAATTGAACAGGTCTCTATAATCAAATTCGTAACTTACGCCAAAGGAAAAAACATCTTCTCCATAGTTATCCGCAACGCAGGCCTTATTCGTCAGACCCCCGTTGGAGATATGTGTATATGCAAGATAGGGATGCCAACTCCCCACTTTCCAACCCGTCCTTGCCCTGAGGAGAAAGTTTGTGTTAGAGCCAAGCCTGGGGCATTCTCCCTCTTCAATATTCATCCCCCCCCTGTGCACATAAGCCACCCCAACGCCTCCGGCAACTACAGCATGCCCAAGTCTGGCCTCTGCTCCAACATTCCCTCCAATCCAGCCTGCACCATCAAAAACCCCTCCGAGGAGTTCGGTATGCAGCCATTTTACCCGATTCCGGATTGGTTGACCACGAACTCCAACAATCCAGATATCCTTTGACCTGGCAAAGGCCGGGCTCCACGGTGAATCCCCATTGCTCAGAAAATCTCCTCTGCCATACTCCGCAAAGGCCTCCATTGCCGATGCTCTTTCTGTAAAACAGACCAGGACAATAACAAGGAAAAAGAGACAAAAGATAACCTTTACAACTTCTTTTGAGGTTGTTCTATCCATAATCTCCAGCAATTCACGACGAACTTATAACGCTTTGAGATTGCTTCACTTCACTCGCAATGACAGAAAAGGTTTTCGCAATTTCATTGCGAAGATCATCAGCGACGAAGCAATCCCGCACTGATTTTCGCCGTGAATCGCTGCATAATCTCCATTTTTATATGAAGGCTATTGGTTCACTATCTTCTCCAGGGCTCCTGTCCATATCGAATAACCGTTATCATTTAGGTGTACTCCATCTTCAAGGAAATAATTCTTTACTGCTTTGCCATCCCGGTCTGTAAAGAGGTTGTAAATGTCCAGGAATCCAGCCCCTGTTTTTCCGGTCATTTCCTTAATGGAACGGTTCACCCGTTGTAAGTCTTCACCTGTTATCCACTCCAGCATGATTGGCAGGATGCTGTGAACATAGATCCCGGCTTCCGGGTAAGCTGCAGATAATTTCTCTATAATTTCCCTGTAAGCATCCAGGAAATCAAAGTCTTCCATAGCCACATTGTTCGTCCCTGTCATAATAAAAACAAGGTCGGCGTACGGATATTCTTTTATAATCCCTTCAACCCTTAAAAGGAGCCCTTCCACTGTCTCTCCGGCCACACCAAGACTTGCAACCCTGTAATCCGGGAACCTGACCTGCCAGTCGAAAAACTCTATAAGAGAATGTCCTAAAAAGAGGATGTCCTTTGACATACATACCTTCTATGGTTTCAGGCCTTTTTATTGTTTGGTTAAAAAGGGTTGTAGCCTGTAAAAATCTGCACCCCGGGGCTTCTTCCATATTTCTATAATTTTAAATAACTGGTGGGCAGGGACGGAATCGAACCGCCGACACGAGGCTTTTCAGGCCTCTGCTCTACCGACTGAGCTACCTGCCCTTCAGATGGAACAAAAACTAAAAATTAAAACCAGGGAGTATTGCCGTGCCCCGGGGTCTGAATTCTCCCGCATATAAATAATAAAAGTGAAAATTATGATAAAATATTTAATCTTAAAAAGGCAATTTATCATTAAAAAGAGGTACATAAACAAATTGTTTAAAATTACTCCCTCAAGGTATTTTCCTGCCGTTCTCTCAGGAATAGCCCTTGTATTTGCATTTCCAACATTCAATATATCCCTGCTTGCATGGATATGCATTGTTCCCTTTTTGATCTCCCTCTACGGAATGGATGGCCGTACAGCCTTTCGTGCAGGTCTCTTTTTCGGACTACCTTATTTCTTCGGTACCCAGTCCTGGATATATTACTCAGTGAACCACTACGGCGGGGTATCTCTACTATCGAGCCTCCTGATAGTCCTGCTCCTAAGCCTGTATGAAAGTCTTTACACGGCCATCTTCGGCCTTCTGTTTGCAAAGGCCGTAAAAAGAACAGACCTTCCCCTCACTATAATCGCCGCACCGCTCTGGTGTTCCCTTGAGTATTTACGTGGATATCTATTTTCCGGGTTTCCATGGTCACTGCTTGGTTATACACAATACAATTCTCTCCCAATTATACAGATTTCGGATATAACAGGCGTCTACGGTGTTTCATTTCTTATTATTCTTGTCAATGCATCTCTGGCAGATCTCTACTTGATGAAGGTGCGTCAAAAAGAAAAACCACTCTTCCCGAAGTGGAAAACCCTTGCCTCAACAGCAGTCACTGCCATACTTATCACTGCAACCCTTTTCTATGGTGTTTATAAATTGAGGTCTCTGGGTACTGGAAAGAGTGATACCAAGCGGGTAAAAATCAGTATAATTCAAGGCAGCATAGAACAGGACAGAAAATGGAACCCTGCCTATCAGAAAAAAGTCTTTAATACATATAAAAAACTTACATTAGAGGCACTGAAGGAGAGTCCGGACATGGTTGTGTGGCCGGAGACTGCCCTGCCCTTTTATTTCGGCAGAGATAACAAGGATACAAAGGAGCTGACAGAATTTGTAAAAAAATCCGGCGTTCCCCTGTTGACCGGTACGGTTATGGTGAGAAACAGACCTCTTACCAAAAATCAGGATGGAAACTCAAACAAAGGATACACGTTATCAAACAGCGCTGTTCTTATTAACAGCTCTGGAAAGCTAATCTACACTTATGATAAAATACATCTTGTACCCTTTGGTGAATATGTTCCTCTGAAAAACACCCTGTTCTTTTTAGACAAGCTCGTAGAGGGTATAGGAGACTACACACCCGGCAAGAATTATGTTAAGGCCAAACTACCCTGGGGGCAGTTCAGTACTATTATTTGCTATGAGGCTATTTTTCCGGGCCTTGTCAGAAAATTTTTCAGACACGGGGGAAATCTAATCGTCAATATAACAAATGACGCCTGGTTTGGAAGGACCAGTGGGCCATATCAGCATTTTTCGATGTCGATCTTCAGGGCTGTTGAAAACAGGAAACCCCTTGTAAGGGCGGCAAATACCGGAATATCAGGCTTCATAGATGCAACAGGAAAGGTTTTAAAGAAAACAGGGCTTTTTAAAGAGACATATATAACTGACGATATCCTGATAAACAACGATATCAGTTTTTATACAAGATTTGGAGATCTGTTCAGCTTTTTAAATATTATATTCACCGTACTGCTCTATATGAAATTATTAAGTAAAGTCGGAAGAACCCAAAAATATTGAGGAGGAATAATATGATTAACGAAAAAGAGATAAAAGAGGAACTCAGCACCCTGAGGAACAAAATCGAAGACCTGCGAGGGTATCTTTGATGTAGATTCCCTGAAAAAAGAGCTTGAAAAGATAAATAACGACCTGAGCAGAGAAGACGTATGGTCAGACCCGCGTAAGCTTAAATCCCTGCAGAAGAAAAAAGCAGTAATAGAAGACCTCGTTCTACCTTTTTTAAACGCAACTGAAAGACTTGACTACCTTACGGAGTCTGCCGACATACTTCTTGAAGAAGAGGGGGAGTTGTTTTTAGACGAATTCCTTGGAGAGCTTAACAGACTCAAAAAGGAGTTAGAGGTGCTTGAGTTGAAACACCTCCTCTCAGGTGAGCTGGACCGCAGTAATGCCATACTTGAGATACACCCGGGAGCCGGTGGCACGGAAAGCCAGGACTGGGCTCAGATGCTTATGAGGATGTACCTGAGGTGGGCTGAAAAGAAAGGGTTTAAGGCAGAGATTGTTGACCTCCTGCAGGGTGATGAAGCCGGTATAAAGAGCGCCACCATCACCATTTCAGGACCTTATGCGTATGGTTATCTCAGGGCGGAAGCCGGAATTCACCGACTCGTAAGGATATCTCCTTTTGATGCAAACAGAAGGAGACATACATCCTTTGTTGCAGTCATGGTCTATCCCGAAATTGAGGATGACATAGAGATAGAGGTAAGGGACGAAGACCTGAGGGTAGATACGTTCAGGGCGTCAGGTGCAGGGGGGCAGCACGTAAACAAGGTTTCCTCGGCAGTCAGGGTTACCCACAATCCCACAGGTATTGTAGTCAGTTGCCAGAGCGACAGGTCTCAGTACAAGAACAAGGCTACTGCCATGAAGATACTGAAGGCAAGGCTTTATGATCTGAGGCTCAGGGAGCAGGAGAAGAAGATGGAGGACATCATAGGTAACAAAAAAGAGATTGCCTGGGGTAATCAGATAAGGTCATGTGTGCTGCATCCTTACAGGCTTATAAAAGATCACAGGACAGGATTGGAGAAGGGAAACGTGGATGCTGTTCTTGATGGTGAGATTAATGACTTTATACAGGCCTATCTGAAGATGAAGGCAAAGAAATCTGTTTGCAGCACCACTAAAGGTTAATACAGGTAACGGGTTGTTCAGTGCTGTGGAGTACCGGTATCCGGAAAGGGTGTTTTAGAGGCAAAAGAGATGATTCAGGTGTCTCTCTATTACTACTTATATACTTAAATACTTTTTAGTAGTAGTTGTAGTAGGTGGTGTTGATAAGTTGAAATGGAAGGATTTTTTATTAAAATCGGTCTGTTAATCCGTTGGTAAAGGTAGTGATTGAGTTGTCTGTTTTTCTACTGTTTTAACAACCGGCGGCATACGGGGAAAAATAAACAGTATACCAACAGATTTATATCATGGTTTTCTTGCTTTGAACTAACAGATGATTTATAATGTTGGTGCAGTTATCAACATTTGTTAATAGATTGTTAATAAAGCATTAAAACATTAAGGGGATTTCATGGAAACAGCAACAATATGGGAGAAGTGTCTTAAGGCTATTAACGATAAGGTAGGTGGCAGCGTATTTGAACTCTGGTTTGAGCCGATTAAACTGAAACAGATAAAAGACGACCATGTTGTGGTGGAGATACCTAACAGGTTTTACAAGGAGTGGATAGAGGAAAATTACTCGGAGATAATTCAAAATGCCTTCAGGGAGCAGACAGGGCAGGAACTCTCTGTAAAGTACAGGATAGCAGAAAAGCAGGACAAGGAGATTAAAAAATTTGATGCCCGGATCAATAGCCGGCGCCGGGCACTCAGAAGCAAAGGGGTATTTCTCAATCCTAAATACACGTTTGAGGAGTTTATCGCTGGGCCGAGTAATCAGTTTGCCCATGCTGCGGCCATGAAGGTCACGGAAGCCCCGGGAAGGGCATATAATCCGTTCTTCATATACGGGGGAGTCGGTCTTGGGAAGACTCACCTTATCAATGCTATTGGTAACAGGGTTATAGACAGTATGCCGAATTTCCGTGTATTATATGTTCCTTCCGAGCAATTCACAAATGAGGTGGTGGCTGCAATCAGGCATGACAAGATGGGAGAATTGAAGGACAAGTACAGGAATGTTGACCTCCTGCTTCTTGATGATGTCCAGTTCATTGCGAACAAGACACAGACGCAGGAAGAGTTTTTTCACACCTTTAATGCCCTGTATGAACAGCAGAAACAGATAGTTATATCAAGCGACAGGTCGCCCAAGGATATATCGGATATAACGGACAGGTTAAAATCGAGATTTACCATGGGTCTTATTGCAGATATTCAACTGCCGTCGGTAGAGACCAAGATGGCCATACTCTTTAAAAAAGCGGAATATCAGAGAATAAGGATTCCGCAGGACGTTGCTTACTGGCTTGCCATGAAGATTCAATCCAATATAAGGGAACTGGAGGGTTGCCTTATAAAGCTGGCGGCCCATTCAACATTAACAGGCGTTCCAATAACCCTTGATATGGCGAAAAATGTCCTTAAGGATTTCCTTCATGATGATGAGAGACCACTGACGGTTGAGATTATACAGAAGATAGTGGCTGATTTCTATGGTATAAGGTTTCAGGAGCTGAAGACCAGAAAGAGGACTAAAGAGATTGCCCTGCCCAGACAGATTGCCATGTATATAAGCAGGGAACACACGGACCTTTCCCTTAATGACATCGGAAAGAACTTTGGTGGTAAGGATCATGCCACCGTCATATATGCATGCAGACAGATAGATAAAAGGAGAAATTCAGATGAATCCTTTAATCGTATAATAGAGAGTCTGGTTAAGAAAATAAAAGGTTAAATAGTGTCTGTGTATAAAGTCGAACCGTTGCTGTTTTCTGTCATTCCGGCTTGTCCGGAATCGTTATTTAAGAAGGATTCCCGACTCGCTTCACTTGCGGGAATGACAAATTACTGTAGTTTATACACAGACTCTATTTAATCAGTTAACGACTGATTAAGGTCAGTAATGACCAATGACTGAAAAAAGGGAGGCTGTTTTATGAATGTTATTATCTCAAGGGATGAGCTTCAGAAAAGACTTGCGGACATTCAGAGCGTTGTTGATAAAAAGACAACCATGCCGATTCTTGGGCATTTTTTGTTAAGTGCCGGTGAAAAACCATTCGTATCGGCTACAGACCTTGAGACAGCTATAAAAGAGCCTGTAACACTGCAGGAGGTTAAAGAAGGAGGAGAACTCTGTATCCCTGCGAGAAAGCTCTATGAGATAGTAAGGGAAGTTGAAGGTGACATAAAGATAGAGAGCGAAGGGGTCGAGTGGGTGAAATTAAAGGCCGGCAAGAGTAACTTCAGGCTTGCCTGTATGAATCCGGAGGATTTTCCGAAATGGCCGGGACTTTCTGACAAGGTTGATGTAGAGATAGAGGCCGGGAAACTCCTGAATATGATAGAAAAGACCCTCTATTCCGCTGGTGAGAGTGATTCGAGATATACCCTCAACAGCCTGCTGTTTCATATCAAGCCACAGGAAAAGACCTTTACGGTTATCGGTACGGACGGACACAGGCTTTCAGCCATAAACGATACCATAGAGGTAGAGACGGAGCAGGAGATAAAGGTGATCGTACCGAGGAAGTCTGCCTCGGAGTTAAGAAAGTTCCTTTCCTCAGAGGAGGGCGGGATCAGGATGGAGATAGCCACAAACCATGTGGCTTTTAATATCGGGGAAATCCAGTTTCTCGTAAGGTTGATCGAGGGTACGTACCCGAATTATGAACAGGTTATCCCTGTTGGCAATGAAAAGATAATCGGAATATTGCGAGAGGAGTTTATAAAATCCCTGAGAAGGGTTTCAGTCATAAGCAGGGACCACAGTAATGCAGTGAAGATAGACGTTTCAACCGGCGCACTTACCTTTACCGCTTCAAACCCCGATATCGGAGAGGCAAAGGATGAGGTCCGGATTGATTATGAGGGTGAGGGTGTATCCCTCGGGTTTAATGCACGGTATCTCCTTGATGCCCTGAATGCATTGACTGCAGAGAAGGTTATTTTTGAAGTGCAGGAAGCGCTCAGCACGACACTTCTCAGGGAAGAAGGCAACGAGAATTACAAATGTGTGATCATGCCCATGAGGATCTGATGCTGGTTGAAGTGTTATTGATCCTGTGGAGAAAGAATTAATGGCTGGTGACTAATGACAGAGGACGCAAAGGGAATGGAAAAAGATTTAACGGAATATGGAGCCGATACGATAAAGATTCTAAAGGGTCTATCGGCTGTCAGGAAACGTCCTGCCATGTATATAGGATCAACAGGGGCTGAGGGACTCTATCATCTCGTCTATGAGGTGGTGGACAATAGTGTGGATGAGGCCCTGGCAGAGTTTTGCAGCAATATTGATGTCATCCTTCATTATGACGGCAGTTGCACTGTTATAGATGACGGAAGGGGTATACCGACAGATCCCCATCCCGGCGATCCTGAAGGCAGGACCGCTGCAGAGATTGTAATGACGGAGCTTCATGCAGGTGGCAAGTTTGAAGCAAAGGCCTACAAGGTATCAGGAGGCCTGCACGGTGTCGGGGTATCGGTGGTAAACGCCCTCTCTGAATGGCTGGAGCTGGAGATCAAGCGGGATGGAAAGGTCTTTCAGCAGAGATACGAAAGGGGGGTGCCAGTCAAACCCCTTCAGCTGGTGGGGAAGACAAAGAGTACAGGCACCAAGGTTACCTTCAAGCCTGATCCCGAGATATTTGAGACAACGGAGTTCAGCTATGATGTGCTGAGTCAGAGATTGAGAGAACTTGCCTTTCTTAACAGTGGGTTGATAATAAATATAACGGATGAGCGAAGCGGGAAAAAGCGGGATTTCCATTACGAAGGAGGTATCGTCTCTTTTGTAGAGCATCTGAACAAGAACAAGACAGCACTTCATCCAAAGCCGATCTACATATCCGGAGAACGTGATGCTATTTCAGTGGAGATAGCCCTTCAGTACAATGACAGCTATACAGAGATCATCTATACCTTCGCCAACAACATAAACACCCGCGAAGGAGGCACCCATCTGATAGGATTCAAGTCCGCCCTTACAAGGACCGCTAACCAGTATGCCCTCTCTTCTGGTATACTTAAGAACGGTAAAGGAACCCTCTCCGGCGATGATATACGTGAGGGTATGACTGCTGTAATCAGTGTAAAGCTTCCTGATCCGCAGTTCGAGGGTCAGACAAAGATGAAGCTTGGCAATACAGAGGTAAAGGGTATTGTTGAGTCGATTGTGAATGAACATCTGGGAAGATTTTTCGAGGAGAATCCTGCCTATGCCAGAAAGATTATCGATAAGGCACTTCAGGCATCAAGGGCAAGGGATGCCGCACGGAAGGCACGTGAGCTGGCAAGGCGTAAGGGGGCCCTGGAGGATTCAGGGTTGCCGGGAAAGCTGGCAGACTGCTCGGAGAAAGACCCTGCTGAGAGCGAACTCTTTATTGTTGAGGGTGATTCTGCCGGCGGGTCTGCAAAACAGGGCCGTGACAGGCGGTTTCAGGCCATACTGCCGCTCAGGGGCAAGATACTGAATGTGGAGAAGGCACGATTTGACAAGATGCTCTCTTCAGAGGAGATAAAGGTGCTGATTACCGCCCTGGGAACAAGCATAGGGCCTGAGTTTGATGTTTCAAGGATTCGTTACCACAGGGTAATCCTGATGACGGATGCTGATGTGGACGGTGCCCACATAAGGACACTCCTGCTCACATTTTTCTTCAGGCAGATGCCCGAGATTATAGAGAACGGCTACCTCTACATCGCCCAGCCCCCCCTTTACAGGGTAAAGAAGGGCCGTACTGAAAAGTATATCCAGAATGAGACTGAGCTGCAGGGCATGTTGTTTGAGCTTGCCGCCGAGGAGGTGCAGGTCAGGGCAGGAGGGCAATGGGTAAAGGGAAAACCCCTGATCCCTTATGTGCAGAGGATATTAAATTATGTAAAGCTCCTTGACTGGTTTGGCCTCAGAAGGGTGGATACAAAGATGCTGGAGTATTTACTGGAGAAGGGGATAAGTACCGAGTGGCTAAAGGACAGGTCAAAGCTTCAGTCCCTATGCGATGAGGTTATGGAGAAATTCAAGAATGTCAGGATTTCAGAGATGGAGTTTGACGAAGAGCACGGCAGCTACAGCCTTGAGATAAGGAGGATGGGAAGAAGGGTCAAGCTGAATATCGACTTTCTTACGTCCCCTGATTATAAGGAGCTTGAGAGTCTTTTCAGTATTGTTCAGGAATTAAAACCCCTTCCCTTTACTGTATCGACCAAGAGCGGGGAGCAGGAATTTCAGAGTCTCAGGGAGATGCTTGAGTTTATCCTTGAGACGGCAAGAAAGGGGCTCTACATCCAGAGATATAAAGGTCTTGGCGAGATGAATCCGCAGCAGCTCTGGGAGACTACCATGGATCTGGAGAAGAGGACCCTTTTACAGGTAACGGTAGAGGACTCTGTTCAGGCTGACGAGGTCTTTACCATATTGATGGGTGACCACGTAGAGCCGAGGAAAGAGTTTATTGTTAAACATGCACTTGAGGCGAGGAATATAGATATTTAAAATGGAAAATGCGATTTTAGAACTTATCCTGCAGGCAGGACTTGTTGTAAAAGGGGTACTTATAATCCTTCTCTTCTTCTCCGTGGTCTCCTGGGCCATAATATTCTATAAATGGCGCTATTTTTCAAAGGCAAAAAAGGAGACGGAGGCCTTTATGCGGGCATTCCACAGCGGGAAGGATTTGAAGGCCCTGCTCCATGCAAGCCGACCGTTAATGGTAAGTCCCCTGTCAAGGATTTTTATGGCCGTCTACTCAGAAGGCAAAGTGGGAAGGGATGAGGTAAAAAGGGCGTTGCGCCGGTACGAGGCACTTGAGGTTGCCAGGCTTGAGCGCTACCTGAACTTCCTGGCCACCACAGGTTCCACCACACCCTTTATCGGACTCTTCGGCACGGTCTGGGGAATAATGAGTGCCTTTAAAGGCATCGGCGCTGCCGGTTCGGCCTCCCTGGCAGTAGTGGCCCCGGGTATTGCAGAGGCTCTTATAGCCACTGCAATGGGCTTGGCTGCAGCTATCCCCGCTGTTATCGGATACAATTACTTCCTGAGTATGGCAGGGAGGATTATTGTAGAGATGGAGGATTTTTCCGAGGAACTCCTTGATACTTTTGTTAAGTCCCGGGGGGATGCTTAAATCCGTAAGTCAGGGCAGACCGATGCCCGGCGATGAGCGCCCTCTTTAAAGTGTCTTTTCAAAGGCCGAGGAGATGTGATCGATGTTTCTCTCCTCTTCTTCGGAGAGAAGATTAAAGATTCTGCCGGCCTCCTCTGACTTTACCGTCCGGCCGAGTTTCAGGTAAAGGTCATAGGAATTTGCACCCAATGTGATTAGTAACTCCATCACGTCTGTAAGGGTCTTGCCCCTGCTCCACTGCAGGGCCTCTGAGACCTTAATGCACCCGACCATGACCTCCTCAGCCGGTACGTCGAGTACGTCCCTGGGAAAATCTACGGAAGGAGACTCTTTAGTCAGTTCAGTATAGAGTTTTTCAAGTGTTACCTTATGGGCATTCTTGGCCTTCAGTAGTTCCTTGATGATGGCAGGGCTCCCGTTTGAGCGGATATTTTCCCGGATGTGTTCAAGAAACCGGATAGTTCCGTCTTCGAGAAACCAGGCTACTGCTGCAAGTTGCTCCGGGGTCAGGGTTTCGGGAAAGCAGAACATGCCTGCCTCGGGCGGACCACTTGCAACAATACCGTTGTAGCGAAGAATGCCACCCTCCATGTTGAGGACTTTTTTAATCCCTGCGCTCATGAGGAGACCTGCGGCTGAGCGGCTGCGGTTGCCACTGCGACAATAGACAATGGTTGTCTTTTCTGGATCCAGCTCCCCTATCCTTGACGGAAGTTCATGTAAAGGCACAAGCCTTGCCCCGGGCAGATGACCCTGCTCATACTCCGCGGGCTGCCGGACATCGAGCAGGCAGAAGTTTCCGGGAAGATTTTTCTTTATATATTCACGCACTTCGTCCGGGGAGATGGATGGTACAGGTTTGAAGAAATCAAATAAGCTCATTGTTGTTACCTCTTTGTATGATATGATGGGGAAACTGGCAGCCACTCCCCCTGCCATCCTTAGGCATACAGGATTTTAAGTAATTAAGTTATATATTGTCAAGAAACATGGAATCTATTCATCCCCCCAAAAAGGAAAAAAACAAGAGCGGATTTTTAAGAAAGAGAAAAAAACCTTGACAATATCACTAATCCACAGTATACTGGAATAGTGGATGTCCTGATATTTCTTAACAATACCACCCTGTCTCAGCTGAGGGGAGTTTTTATTGGAGGAAGCGTATGAATTTGAGTAGCGTTGAAGTATATTGTCCTGTGAAGCCTGAACTCAAAAACCGTGCCCTGCTTACAGAAGATCAGGCAGTCTCCCTTGAGCAGACTTTCAAGATACTCGCCAATGGCACAAGGCTCAGGATACTGCATGCCCTCTTTCTGGCTGAAGAGATATGTGTAACGGATCTGGCGAAAACCCTGGGTATGAAACCCACGGCTGTTTCGAACCAGCTCCAGCGGTTGACTTTCAGCGGCATTATCGAGTCCCGCCGGGATGGGAACCAGATATTCTATCGTATAGTTGATCCCTGCGTGGTCAAGCTTCTGGACAGCGCCTGGTGTCTCACCGCAGATGCAGAGGCGCGCGTGCGGGAAAGGAGTGGAAGATGAAATCCGGAATCATTGCTGTTGTTCTGGCCGGCATTGTCGTTAGCGGGGGAATTGCGTATGCGTTTCATCGTACAGTAGACGGGCCGGTTGACGGGGTAGTTGCGGTCACCGCAAAAACACGTGGATCAACGGAAGTCGTCAACGTTGACGATCTTGCCGGGAACCCTGAAGGTTTTAAGGGGGAATTCGTGCTGCGCGGCGCTGTTGCGGGTGTGAGAAAGACAGATGGGGTTTTTGCCGTAGTTGACTCCCGTGAGTTTGAATCATGCGGTGTGCTGACGTGTGCTCTCAACACGATCCCTGTTAAATTCGATGGGGAGCTTCCTGCTCCCAAGTCAATAGTTGAAATTACCGGACGGGTAATTCGGGGGGAAAAGGGGCTGATTATCAACGCTGAGAGCGTGAAGGCCGTAAAGTGAAGTGGCTGATACCGTGTGTCTTTCTTGCGATTCTTGCAGGTCACTTCCTGTATGCCACACGTGATGTTTCGATATCGGGGAATAATGCGGCATGGGCTGACTACAAGTTTGAGCAACCCGAAGAGTCACGGTTGAATCGCTACATTGGTCCGGGAGAGTATTGGCTGGGTTTGTCATACGGACTTGCCGGGGCTTTTGCCGCGTTCAGTCTCGTCCGGGTCATCAGGATGCGTCGTGAGGCACTGGCAGCATCAGCGGGAGCAGCTGGAGGAATCGCGCTTGGCGGCCTGCTGTGGGCGGGAGTCTGCTTCTTTGTCGGCTGTTGCGGCTCACCTATGCTTCCCATCTATCTGGGGCTGCTGGGACCAAAATTCCTTGGCGTCACCAAGCCGCTGACGTTCGGGTTGACACTCCTTTCCATAGTTGTCGGCTCCGCGTGGATGCTCAGGCGGGCACAAAAGGTGAAAAACTGAAATGTCTACACTGATTTACATGAAGATACTGGAGCAGACTCCCGCTAAGTATGACCGGGGAATGCGTATGCTTACGTTTGGCCGTATCGACCGGATCAAGCAGGAAATCGTCTTGACCCAGGTGGAGGCCGGCCACGAAATCCTTGAGATCGGATGCGGGGCAGGGACACTTGCCGCCATGATGACTGCACGTGGAGCACACGTTGTGGGTATTGATATCTCGGAGAGCATGCTGGCTGCTGCCCGCAGGAATGCACCGGAGGCAGATTTTATTCACATGACGGCAACGGAGATCGGTCAGCTTGGAGAAGAGCGCTTCGACAGGATCGTTGCAACGCTCTCCTTCAGTGAGCTTACGGAAGATGAGCTGGACCTCGTACTGAAAGCTTGTACCACTGTCCTTAAGGCAGGCGGCAAGCTGGTGGTGGCCGATGAAGTGTTGCCTCTCCGGTGGTGGAATCGCGTTCCTGCACGTCTGATCCGCTGGCCTTTGGCAGCGATCACTTTCCTGCTTACCCAAAATACCACACATGCGCTCAGGATGTTTGAAGGGCGGCTTGGGAGAGCCGGGCTTGAAGTTGCAAGCCGCAAGGACTACCTCTTCGGAACACTCGCACTCATCAAGGCGGAGAAATCATGATCCGGGATTTTATAAAAGACCTGTGGCTCCTCTTCGGACGCCTCTTTCCCTTTCCCACAAAGCCGGGGCTCCGCCGGGTGGGCAGGCCCGACCGGTCTTCTCCGGTGCTGGTTACGTGCAACTTTGAATTGACGGTGCGCAAGGTCGTTCAGACCCTGAGGCGTGACGCCATAGATGCATGGCTGCTTGTTGCCCCGACAAAGGGCTTCAATGTATGGTGTGCCGCGGGCGGCGGACACTTTACGACCGATACGGTTGTCTCGATTATCAATACGAGCGGTATTGATAATATGGTCGACCACCGCAAACTCATCCTCCCGCAATTGTCAGCAACCGGAGTAAACATCCGGGCACTGAAAAAACGTACAGGCTGGAACCCCGGCTTTGGTCCCGTGGATATCAAACATTTGGCTGCATATCTCGGAAGAGGAAAACTTAAGGCAGAGCAGGAACACCGTTGCGTGACTTTCCCGCTCAGGGACCGGCTCGTCATGGGGACAAACCTCGGCTTCAACTCTTTACTCTTTCTTCTCCTGCCCATGCTTGTTGTTTCGATCTGGAAAAGCGGGCTGTGGTGGAAATCCCTTCCTCTGCTCTTTGTCCTTGCAGTACTCAACACTGTGCTGGTCTTTTGGCTGCCTGGAAAACCCGGAGTGCAGAAGGGCTTTTCGCTCGGCCTAATGGTCTCGGCACTATTCGTGGTCGTCTCGCAGGCGGTGTGGGGAATGGGACCATGGGAGACTATGGGTTGGACGGGATGGGTTGTCTTTCTCTCAACCTACCTTGGCTATGACATGCCGAGCTGGTCGCCTCTGTGGCGGGCGGATGTTAAAGAACTTGTCCTGGGAGTGAAACGCACGCGTGTTGAAGTTATTCCGGAACAATGTATCGGCTGTGGACTTTGTACAACCGTCTGCCCGGCCAATGTATTTGAAATGGATTCAAGCACAAAGAAATCCACAGTTGTGAACCTTGACGCCTGCCAGGCTTGCGGCGCATGTATTGAAAATTGTCCAAAAGAGGCGATTGAGAGTAACTTTCGTGCCGGAATCTGCTCCTGCCCTACGTGCACTGTAATCAACGCCGCCAAATCGCTTGGTCAACCAGCATATAATCAAAATGAACCGGTTGTCGATGCAGCGGACCCGGCCCAATGTTGCGATTCCGGTGCCTGTGATTGTCAAGACGAGGCAGCCCCGGATAGCCATGCCGAATCCGATGAACTGTACAGGAACGGTCTTACCAAAGTTGCGGTAACCCATAATAAGGAACCGGTGTTGCGAGTTATCGACAATATCAGCTTAGATAAAACAAAGGAGGATTCATGAATAACAATACATCCGCAAAACCTGCCCGTCTTTCCTGGCTGGGGTCAGCTACCAGCCTGGTTGCCGTGGTTGCCTGTTACGGCACCGTGGCGGCTGTGGCCCTGCTCTCCCTTGTCGGTGTCAGCGTGAAACTCGATGAATCGTTTATGGTGAAACTTATCACAGGGCTGCTGATACTGGCTTTACTGGGGATGGGCAATTCCTTTCGTCTGCACCGGCATGCCGGTCCCCTGTTGCTGAGTCTTGCAGCGGCGGCTGTCTTGTTTTGGGTATTCTACGGCAGTTACTCAAAGCCACTTGAGCTGACCGGGTTTGCGGTATTGTTGGCTGCCTCGGTGTGGGACTTCCGGGTCAAGAAGCGCTCCTGTGTATGCAGTGAAGAGGCCCACTGCAGAGAAAAATGCGGAACGCCTCCCACTGACAGTTAAAAAAGCATCTTTGCCTCATGTAGCCATAGATTACCGTTTGTGTTCCGATAACGGCCAATATAAGACCCATCAGGCGGGTTACTACGTTTATTCCATTGACACCTATGAATTTAACAAGACGTTGCCCGAAAATAAAGAACAGATGTAATAGTTTAGGTCTTTCTTTTAACGGACAGATTCGATCAATCAGCGGGTCAAGAATGAGTGAGCAGCACAGGGTCACCCATTAAAAGGCCCCTTGTCAAGAAAAAAAAGGTCCCCTATCTGAAAATATTAGCTTCCCTGTCTTTTCCTTTCTACCATTATTATTAATATAGGGGACATCCTTAGTCCCCTGTCAAGCAAGAAATACATTTCAAGAAATATCTTTTAGAATTAAACAGTTACAGAACATTACAAAGATTCAAACGCACCTCTCCTCTAAGCCTTCAAAAGACTTTTTAAAATTTTGTAACGTTTGGGGTCAAATTTTCACTATTGACAAAATAGTTAAACGGATGCCTGCAAATAGGGAACTTTGAAGTCATGAAGTTTTTTTTCTTTAGAACTTAGGTGACTTTGTTGCTACACACTATCCAAAACCACAGACAGGTAAGAAAGTAAGGATATCGCATTGTATCATGCCACGACAGTCAGGATTAGTAGACATGCCTGGGACCTTGCACCATATTATGTTAGGAGGAAATCAGGCTGAAAGCCCCGTGACCTGCATGGTGCTTAAGGAAATATAATATCATTGCGTGAAAATAAAAGGAACACTTTTCCATCCCAGAATAAACTTTATATGCTATAATCTTACTAGTAAGAATAATATATCAATAGGAGAATAAAATGGTACCACTATCAACAACAAAGATGTCTTCCAAAGGACAAATTGTTATACCTGAGGATATTAGAAACCGACTGGGATTAAAGCCCGGAGCACAGTTTGTTGTGGTAGGGCAAAATGATGTTGTTATATTAAAAACGATTACCAAGCCCTCTATGAATGAATTTGATCAGCTAATATCTGAAGCACGGAAACAGGCCAGGAAGGCGGGTATGAAAAAAACAGATATTAACGCGGCAATCCAGGAAGTACGAAAGAGAAAGTGAAAATCATACTTGATACTAATGTGTTTATATCTGGGATTTTCTTTAGTGGACCGCCATATCAGATTCTCGATGCTTGGAGAAACAGGAAAGTTGATATTGTTTTGTCAGAAGAAATATTCGCAGAATACCAACGAGTTGCGAATGAGTTATCAAGACAAATTCAGGAAGTAGATATCTCAATGTTTCTCGATCTTATAACCGTAAACTCTATTTGGGTTGAAGCTCCGCAACTTCCATTTAATGTCTCAGTTGATCCAGACGATGATAAATTTTTGTCTTGTGCCTTGGCAAGCAAAACAAAAGTTATTGTGAGTGGGGATAAACATCTCTTAGCAGTCTCAGGCTACAGAAGAATTGAGATTGTAAAGCCACGCTCATTTATTGATCGTCATCTGAAAAAGAAAAAAAGATAACAACAGTAGTTATTATGTTCTTTCTGTCATCAACCCCTGGCAGCAGTTCACAGCTTGCCGTAGCTTAATCCTGACACTGTCTTTCAATATAAATAAAAGTAACAGTTTAGTACCTTCTTTTAACTGAGGGATTTGATCAATCAAGAAGAATTAATAAAGAGAGCCGCCTGAGCGGTAGGGGAATCAGAAGAGAGGAGAATCTGAAGGAAATCTCTGGGATGATGGCCCTGACGACGGGCAGTGAGAACAAGACCGGGCAGGATACTGTGAGTTATCAGGCCGGAAGAAAGTTTCTGTCTAACTTTACAGGCACTTGAGAAGAGCTTGGCAATCCTGGCGCAAAAAGCTTCGGCTTTTACCTCACGGTAGCTATCCTTAAGAAGCGAGAGTTCCTGAGCAATTTCCTTGGCACGACGAATAATATGGGCCAGGCAAGTCTGCCGCTCTGCCGGGTTAGTACTGTTATAAGCAGCATACCTGTCGGTAACCAGCACCCCGCCGAAGTTTGTACCTAAAATGGAAGTGGCAACCTCTGAAGAGCGATGACGATCGATATGGAAGAAGGCCAAGTCGGAATTACCTGCATACCATACGTAATGGCCAACACCATCATTACGCCAGAAGGTTTCATCAGCATGAACGACAGATGAAGCCCTGATCTTTTCACGCAAATCCTCATAGATGGGCTCCCCCTTCAAAGCAGCCTTTCGATCAAAGCCCAGAGCGGATGCGGGGACAAACTTCAGGTTAAATAAATCCTTAAAAAGCTCCTGAACCTTTCTGTAAGGCAGGCTCATGCGATAGCGTAAATATATGGCGGTAGACCTTGCAACAGGGCCAATATGGGCATTGAGAAGTTCGTTGTCTGCCGCCTTAATGACAGACCGGCCGCAATGAGTACAGTATGCCTGTTCATGCAGATAGCTGGTAACAACAGTACGAGGGGTAAGGACGATATCTTCCTGAATGTGCTCTTTAACCTCGTTAATTGGTGTCAACTTCTCCGATTGGCAATGAGGACAGCTATCGGGAGCAGCAACATGCACTGTTTGATCCACATCTTTTGGTTTATCCCGGAACCAGCCCGGATGACCAGCCGGAGCTCCACGTTTCTTCTTCCTGGAGCTATCAATATTATCTGAAGTCCTTTCCTTCTTTTGCTTATCTTTCTTTCTGTTGGCCTTAAACTGTCTTTGATGCAAAGCCTGAAGCTTTGCTTTCGTTTCAGCATTTTCCTTCTCAAGAACAAGTATGCGCTTACGTGACTTTTCCAGTGCCTCATCGTATGCATCGACAATCCTCAGATGTTCCTGATACTGAGAGTCTGCCCTTTCGTACTCACCCCACACCCATGTTGTAGATAACCCTTTCAGGTATGGACAGTTGTGCTCATACAGACACTGAAAGTCCCGAGGTGGATAGGGATACCGTGGCATGACTTATTCGTTCTCCAGCTTAAGAATCTCCCAGTTGATTTTAGAGAGTTTCTGTATAAGAGTTCTTACCTTCTTGTACCGTCTCGTCATTTCTTTTGCCTTTTGGGCAATATCTTTTCTGACATAAAGAGAGACGGTTTTGCCTTCTACCTTCGTAGTTAGATTATGACCGGTCATTGTAGGGGACTTGCCTACAGTCCCAATGAGGAAATCGAGGTTTGCCGTTATCTCCTCCTTGAGCCGAGCCTGACGCCTTTTCAATAAATCGATTCGTTTCATGTTGCCTCCATATAACAAGAGTATCATTACTCCCGTTATAATAACAAAAAAATACCGATATGTCAACAACTATTTCGGTATCTTCTCTCTTTTAGACAAAAAAGCTTCCTAATCTACTAAACTATTACGAAAATTTAGAGAAAATTTATGGGACGTTCTTGACTTTTTGAACTAACATTATAATACTGAGCTGTAAACTGAAACAGAACAAGGGAGGTATCATCCCCCTCTTTGCCAAAGAGGGGTAAGGGGAGATTTTTAGATTGATGTCGGTTCAATTACGAGACATTTAATAATATATTGCAAAGAAGAAATAATTAGTTGAAATAGTTGAGAACGTCCCACAGGAGTTTAAGAGATAAAGCATCCTGCTGCCAGTAACCCCGCGGAAACAATACATATTTTGCCCTCAGAGGCGTAAGACCCATAAATATTACCACAAAAACCCCAGTAAACCATTTGAAATATAGGGATATTTATCACTTTTAAGCTTGACATGTAAGACCCTACCGTGTATACTATAAGCATGGCACACTTCCATATCAAGAAGAAAAAGGGAAGACCCTACCTCTACGTTAGAGAAATAGCACGAGTGGGAGGTAAGCCCAAGGTGATATCTCAGATATACATTGGCTCACCGGAGCGCACAGCTGGATTGGTAAGCGGAGAAGGGCAGGGAGCAGTAAAGCTCAAGGTGGAAGAGTTTGGGGCTCTGTGGCTGTCGCAACAGATAGACCGAGATATCGATTTGGTCAGCATTGTCGATGATATTATTCCCAAGAATTCACGAGAGAAAGGGCCATCGATAGGAGAGTACTTCCTTTACAGTGTATGGAATCGAATGTCTGGTGCAGTCAGCAAGAACAGCCTGAGGAAATGGTATAAACGCACAGCCATACAGCATATTCGACCTGTGGATATCGAGGAGCTCAGCAGCCAGCGATATTGGGAGAAATGGGACAGGGTATCAGAAGAAGTTTTGGGGAAAATAGCACGTAGTTTTTTTAAGCGTCTCTGGGAGGTTGAATCACCAGATGCTGACTGTCTGCTCTTTGATACGACCAACTACTACACCTTCATGTCAAGCAATACGCGTTCAGCACTGGCACGCCGAGGCAAGAGCAAGGAGGGTAGACACAACCTTCGTCAAATTGGCCTGGGGCTTTTAATTGCCCGCGATTCCCGGCTGCCCTTATACTATAGTGTTTATCCAGGCAATCTTCATGACAGTCGTCATTTTGAAGCAGTCATGGATGAGATGTTTGCACTAGTCTGCGGTTTACACAAAACCAAGGAGCGTCTTACAGTCGTAATAGATAAAGGTATGAACTCCCCATCGAACTATGCCTGGATTGATGAACATTCCAGAATACACTTTGTAACAACCTACTCCACCTATTTTGCTGAGGAGCTGGCTGCAACGAGTCTTGAGCATTTTGAGCCGGTGGATACGTTAAAGAACAAGCAGTTATCTATGGAGGGCATGGCAGAGGAGCGTCTTCTTGCATATCGCACCAAGGGTACATACTGGGGCAAGGAACGAGCAGTTGTTGTGACCTACAATCCAGCAAGTGCACGTAAGCAATCCTATACGCTGGATAGTAAACTGGAGACAATTCGTAACGAATTACTCTCCATGCGTTCTAAAGTAAGGGGGAAAGCTCCTCAGTGGCGTAATGCAGATGTAATCAAGGAGCGATATCTCCGGCTTTGCGAGCGGCTTCACCTGCCCAGTGACCTGTACACTCTGGAATTTTCGCATACAACAGAGGGGTTGTCTATGAGTTTCCGCAAAGACGTTGCCAGGGTGGAGGGGAAACGTTTAAAGTTTGGCAAGAACATTATAATTACTGACAATATAGATTGGACCACATCGGAGATCGTAGAAGCCAGTCTCGATCGTTGGCAGGTGGAGAAGAGTTTCAGGCTCAGCAAGGATGACGACCTTGTGGCAATACGTCCACTAAGACACTGGACTGATAGCAAGATAAGATGCCATCTGTTTTCATGTGTAGTTGCAATGACATACTTGAGGAGAATCGAGCTGAAGCTCAAAGCCGCCGGGATTCAACGTAGTGTGGAAGATGT
>ENA-ORDP01000126-ORDP01000126.1-marine-sediment-metagenome-genome-assembly--contig:-NODE-126-length-49524-cov-4.397683_pt1 | contig 49524 bp, 43 predicted proteins | sample MGYA00248627_ERZ508539 | MGnify/ENA primary metagenome ERZ508539 (study PRJEB26208, sample SAMN05571518) | marine sediment metagenome | biome: deep sea; feature: Hydrothermal vent; material...
CGCCTCGCCTGACGACTTTTCGCTCGATTTCGCTACGAAAGCGCTTTTTAGAGGTGCCCATAATTCCAGAAAAACCTGAAAAGGATAAATAAACCCGCCGATGGCAAGCAAATTTGGCCGAAACGATTCGTTTTCAAATCGCAGGTTTCATCTTATAATCCTGTTTCTTACCGCGCTTACGCTTCGCCTTATCTATTTTGTCCAGAGTAGCGCGAATCCTCTGCTCTACACCCCCGTCCTCGACGAGACCTATTATATCCATCTTGGCAAGACAATCGCGGGCGGATTCTGGATGGGCGAAGATCGCCTGTTTTTCATGGATCCTCTTTACGGATATTTTCTGGGCTCCATTTTTTATTTTTTCGGCGACAACCTTACCACCGTCCGCCTTCTCCAGATACTCATCGACTCATTTAACGTTGTCTTGATCTGTCTGATAGGCGAAAAAGTGTGGAGCCGCCAGGCTGGCGTTATGGCGGCTCTATTTTACGCAGTCTACAAAGTCTCTTTCTACTACACGCTACTTATACTCAAGACGACGGGGACAATCACTTTGTCCCTCCTGTTTACTCTTACTGCGATAGGCGCCGCAAAGCGGGGGCGCAAGGTCGACTGGTTTTTACTCGGCCTTTTCGCTGGCGCGTTAACATTCTTTCGCGCCAATCTGCTTTTGATGGCGCCTCTTGCGGTTATGGTTTACTGGTTTGTCGAGAGGCCGCGATTTTTTCAAAAACTTCTGCCTAACGGCGCGATGCTCATGGCAGGACTTTTAGCGGTGTTGTCTATCGGCGCCGTCCGCAATTACATGGTAAGCGGCGAAGTTGTATTTTTAAACACGCAGACAGGCAGGCTCTTATACAGCAGTAACAACCCTTGTAACCTTACCGGCGGGTATTCGACCCCCTCGTTTTCCCGGCGTAACGCGGAAGACTCGGAGACAGACTTTCACAAAGAGAGCGAGCGCAGACTTGGAAGAAAATTAAGCGCGAAGGAAGTTTCAGGCTACTGGGTGGGACAAACCATAGACTATCTTCGGGAAAACCCTGGCGCCGCCTTCACGCTTTTGTACAACAAGATAAAAGCAACTGTGGGAGATTACGAAATCCCGAACAATTTCTCCAGCTACATCGCCGAGCGGTTCTCATCTCTTGCAAGGGCTCCGCTACCGACTTTCGCTTTCGCTTTCGCGCTGGGTATCCCCGGCCTGGCTCTGGGTTTGGCGGGAAACAGGAAAGTTGCGTGGGCGCTGTTACCATTAATAACATCCCTGGTTACGATCCTTATTTTCTACACATCGTCGAGATTCAGGATACCGGCTGTTCCATCCCTTCTGATCGGCTCCGGCGTCTTGATCGTGACCGCTTACGACTGGATGAAAAAGAAAGAAACGGCAAAGGCTGTCTTACTTATAGCTGTATCGATCGCTCTTGCGGCTATATCGCTTTTGGCCTCCAACCCTCAACCAACGGGGGATGGGAAGTATTTCCTTGCGCGCGCTTACTGGAACATAGGCGACCTTGGCAAAGCGAGCGCGGTTTCAGGTGAATCGGCGATCCGGTTTCCTCGCGATTCGCGGTTTCAGATGTTGTCAGGCATGATCGCTCTTTCTGAGAACAGGATAGAAGACGCGATAAATCAAAACCTTCTGGCGCTTAAGATCAACCCATCCGACGCCGACGCTCATCACAACCTGGGGTTGGCCTATCACGCTATGGGGCGAAATGACGAAGCGGTCGAATCGTTAAAAAAAGCCTACCTGGTAAATCCCCGGCCAAAAAGCCTGTACGCTCTTGCAAGGATATATGACCAAACCGGTGACAAAGATGACGCCATATCAGTGTACAGGCGATACTTATCCGTCTCCAGGCGAGGAAACCCGCTAAGAGAGAGAGCCGGCCAGCGCATCGAAGAGCTAAGAAGCGCAGGTGTCAAGTAATTGAAAACACGCCGTGTATGCTCTTATTTATATTCCTCGATCATTTCTGCAAGCGCGCCGGATTTTCACTCTTTGACAATTCCGAAAGCTTTTGACTGGGTTTCCCCAGATATGGTATAAGGTGTGGCTTTATTAATTATACACGGCGGTCAGGCGCTACAAAATAACGTATGAATATTCACGAGTTTCAGGCCAAGGAAATCCTTCGCAAATATAACGTTCCTGTTCCGAAAGGACATATAGCCACCGACGCTGGCTCTGTTAAATCTATTGTGGGCGAGCTTGGCCTCCCTGTGGTGGTTAAAGCCCAGATTCACGCTGGCGGACGAGGAAAGGGTGGAGGCGTTAAATTGGCCAAAACCCCTGGCGAAGCCGAAGAGGCTTTCAAGTCCATTATGGGGATGAATCTTGTCACTCACCAGACGGGCCCGGAGGGAAAAAAAGTCCATACGGTTCTCATAGAAGAGGGGGTGGACATAGCAAAAGAGCTCTACATCGCGGTGGCGCTCGACCGGGAGAAATCGCGCCCTGCGATTATGGTCTCCGAGGAAGGCGGCATGGATATAGAGGAAGTGGCCGCCAGATCACCCGAAAAAATAATGAAGGAATGGATCGATCCCGCGCTTGGCGTAATGCCGTCGCAGGCGCGCAAACTGGCGTTTTTCCTTAACCTCCCTTCCGAGGCGATCAGAGCGGTCACCGGTTTTATCATGAGCCTGTACAAGGCGTTTGAGGGCAAAGACTGCTCGCTGGCCGAGGTCAATCCTCTCGTATTGACCGGCGACAACAAGGTTATTGCGCTTGACTGCAAAATGAATTTCGACGACAACGCTTTATTCAGGCAAAAAGATGTCGTCGCCTGCCGCGACCTCAACGAAGAGGAGGAGCTTGAGATTGAGGCGAGCAAATACGACCTGAACTATATCAAGCTCGACGGGAATATCGGATGTATGGTAAACGGGGCCGGGCTTGCGATGGCGACCATGGATATCATAAAGCTTTCAGGAGGAGAGCCGGCCAATTTTCTGGATGTCGGCGGTGGCGCTTCGGAGGAGCAGATAGAAAACGCATTCCGTATTATTCTGGCCGACAAGAGCGTGCGGGGAATTTTCATAAACATTTTCGGCGGAATCTTAAGGTGCGACATATTGGCGAGCGGCGTTGTCAAAGCGGCGCGCAAGATCAAGGTTACGGCGCCTGTTGTCATCCGGATGGAGGGAACCAACGTCGATGAGGGGAAACACATCCTTTCAGAGAGTGGGTTTAATTTTATAGTGGCCGACGGGATGGGCGATGGCGCGCGCAAAGTGGTCGAGGCGGTCAAATGAGCGTTCTTGTAGATAAAAACACAAAACTTCTTGTACAGGGGATAACCGGCAAGGAAGGCTCTTTTCACGCCAACGGATGCAAGGAGTATGGGACGGACGTTGTAGGCGGCGTAACTCCGGGCAAAGAAGGGCAGGAGGTTAACGGTATTCCTGTTTTTAACACCGTCCAGAGAGCGGTGGACGCCACAGGCGCCAACGCCACGATGATCTTTGTGCCGCCCCCTTTCGCCGCAGACGCCATATTCGAAGCTTCCTCAGCCGGGATCGGGCTTATCGTCTGCGTCACCGAAGGAATTCCGGTGATGGATATGGTCAAGATAAAGCGCTTTTTGTCGGGGCACAATAAAGGGCGCCTCATAGGCCCCAATTGTCCCGGAGTTATAACGCCGGGCCAGGCCAAGATCGGCATTATGCCGGGCCATATACACAAGTCCGGGCCGGTGGGCGTGGTGTCGCGCTCTGGCACTTTGACTTACGAAGTGGTGGGGCAGTTGACGGCGCTCGGCATAGGCCAGTCCACCTGCGTCGGCATAGGCGGCGACCCTGTGAACGGGACGAATTTTATAGATGTCCTTAAACTTTTTAACGATGATCCGCAGACAACCGCTATTTGCATGATCGGAGAGATCGGCGGAAGCGCAGAGGAGGACGCGGCGAGGTATATCAAGGCCAATATCAAAAAACCGGTCGTCAGTTTTATCGCAGGCCAGACGGCCCCCCCGGGGCGGAGGATGGGCCATGCGGGCGCCATTATCTCCGGCGGTAAAGGGACTGCCGATGAAAAAATGAAAGTCATGGCCGAATGTGGCGTTAAAGTATGCGAGTCACCTGCCGAGCTTGGCGCGGCGGTCAAAAACGTAATGAGTCAGTAAGCTTTTTTGAGTAACAGTTTTGAAAGGTATAAAACAGTGGGCGGAGCAAAAGATTTAATAATTCGTGTTGGCGGCGAAGGCGGCGAAGGCATAATCTCATCCGGCGACATGGTGGCCCAGGCGGCGGTAAGGTCGGGGCTTGAGGTGCTGACGTTTAAAACATTTCCTGCGGAGATAAAGGGCGGTTACGCGATGTACCAAACCCGCTTCTCCCACGAGAAGATATTGTCGGAAGGAAGCGGATTCGATGTGATGTGCGCTTTCAATCAAGAGGCTTTGGATGTTAACGTACCGCTACTTCGCGAGGGCAACGTCCTCATATACGACTATCCGGGCGGCGACATAGCCGAAGAGCAGAGCATCCCCGGCGTTACATGTTATCCGGCGCCTATGAGCAAGATCGCCAAAGAGGATATCGGTACTTATCGCGCGAAAAACATGGTCGCGCTGGGAGTCATTTCCGAGCTGTTCTCGATTTCAATAGACTCCATCCGCGAGATCATCGATCTGAAGTTCGGCAGGAAAGGTAAAGAGGTTGTAGAGATAAACAACAGGGGGCTCAACGCCGGTATCGCCCATGTCAAAAATAATCTGAAAAAAACCGACCCCTATAAAATGGATCCTGGCAAACCATCGAGCGATGTCATGGTCATTTCCGGCAACGAGGCTATCGGGCTGGGCGCTCTTTTGGCCGGGGTTGAGTTTTTCAGCGCGTATCCGATAACCCCGGCGACAGAAATAGCGAATTTCCTTGCAAGGCACCTGCCGAAATTTAACGGCACGCTTGTTCAGGCCGAAGATGAGATAGCCTCCCTGGCCAACGTTATCGGAGCCTCCTACGGCGGCGCCAAGTCGATGACGGCCACATCCGGCCCAGGTCTTTCGCTGATGCAAGAGCTGATCGGTATGGCGACAATGATGGAAGTGCCGGTGGTCATCGCCGACGTTCAGCGCGGCGGGCCTTCAACCGGTCTGCCGACAAAGCATGAGCAGTCCGACCTGTTCCTGGCGGCGCACGGCTGTCACGGGGACGGCTCGAAAGTGGTTTTATCACCCGAAGGTGTCGAAGACTGCATCTACATGACTGTCGAAGCGTTCAATATCGCGGAGAAGTACCAGGTTCCGGTTCTGATACTCTCAGACGGATCCCTGGGGTTCAGGACAAACTCCATCAAGGTACCCGACCCGTCGAAGATAAAGACCGTCGCAAGAGAGAAATATAGCGCCAGCGGTGACGGCTCGTTGTTTCAAAGATACCAGCATACAGGCTCAAGCGTTTCCCCGATGTCGATTCCGGGCCAGGCGGGAGGCTGTTACATCTCCACCGGGCTTGAGCACGCCGAAAGCTCGGCGCCCAAATATACGTCGGATAACCGCACGGCCATGATCGATAAACGGTTCGACAAGCTGGACGATCTCGAAGATTTCTTTTCGGAAACCGAGGCGGATAACCAGGACGGGGCCCAACTCGGCTTGATAGCCTGGGGATCGACCATTGGAACGGTGCGAGAAGCGGTGGCGCTGGCGAGAGAGGCGGGTTATAAAGTATCCGCTCTCTATCCAAAGCTGGTCTGGCCGTTACCTTTAAAAGCGCTTGAGAGCTTCGGCGCAAAACATAGCAAGATTCTGATTCCTGAAATCAACAAGCAGGCCCAGCTGGCGAGAATCATTCAATCCGAAACGGATATTAAACCTGTAAGCTACAACATCTACGGGGGAATGCCATTCTCGCCGGATATGATTGTCGAGAAAATAAAGGAGGTGATTTGATGACCACCGTCGCCGCGCCTTTGAAGGCGAAAGATTACAAGAGTACTATCCCGCCCACATGGTGTCCCGGTTGCGGCGATTATGGCGTATTAAACGCGGTTTTAAAAGCGTTCGCCGATCTTAAAATCGATATAGACAACACCGTGCTGGTGTCGGGGATCGGTTGCTCGTCCCGTTTTCCATATTTTGTCAAGACCTATGGCATGCATACCGCCCATGGCCGGGCTCTGCCTGTGGCGGCGGGGCTTAAGCTGGCCCGTCCCGATCAGGAGGTCATAGTCTTCGGCGGTGACGGTGACGGCTTTTCCATCGGCGGCGGCCATGTGCCCCACATCGCGCGGAAAAACACCGACATTACATACATACTGATGGACAACTCCATTTACGGGCTTACCAAAGGGCAGGTTTCCCCCACCAGTAGCACGGGGATGGTGGCTTCCACCACTCCATACGGCGCGCCCGATAATCCGGTCAATCCTCTGGCGTTTTGTCTGGCTTACGGGGCCACGTTCGTCGCGCAAGGTTACAGCTCTAAGGCCAAGGCAGTGCAAGAGCTTGTCAAAAAAGCGATTCAGCATAGAGGGTTTTCTTTTGTAAATATCATCAGCCCCTGCCCGACTTTCAACAAGATAAACACATTCGATTATTATAAAGATCTGATCGAGGAGATTCCGGACGATCATGACAGCAGTGATCTGAACGCCGCGCTGGCTATCGCCCTGAAAGCTAAGGAGGGCAAAACGCCAACGGGTCTTTTGTATCAGGTGGAGGCGCCGACACTGGTGGACCGGCTCAATGACATCCGTAAAAAAGCCGGCGCCTCGGACAATTACGATATCAACAAAATCATCGACACATATAAGCCATAGGAGTAAAGCATGGCATCGCGTACATTCGCTATCATTAAACCGGACGCGGTGGAGCGTTCGTTAACTGGCCGGATAATCAGCTGGATCGAGTCGGAAAAGCTTAAAGTTGTGGCGTTAAGAAGGATGCATATGACGAAAGCCGAGGCGGAGGGGTTTTATATCGAGCATAAAGAGCGCCCTTTTTTCGAATCGCTTACCGGCTACATGAGCTCTGGCCCCTGTTGCGTGGCTGTGCTGGAAGGGGAAAACGCGCAGGAGAGATGGCGCGACATCATGGGCGCCACCAATCCGAACGACGCCAATGAAGGGACGATAAGAAAAGAACTTGCGGTCGGTCTTGAGAAAAACTCGGTGCACGGATCGGATTCTGAAGATTCAGCTAAAAGAGAGATTTCCTATTTCTTCTCCGAACTCGAAATAGTGTAATTCAACCTCGCCAACCCCGGCCAGCCCCGGCCAGTCTCCAGGTTGTTTTAGCGCCCCTCTCGCCCTCGCCCCCCTCGCGCTGGAGATTATCTGAGGACGCCTGCTAAAAATCAGCGCAGACTTCCGTTGTGAAGAGCGGTGGATACCAGCGCTCCCGAATAACCAATGGCGGATAGTTTATCAAGATCGAGGCTGGAGCTGATTCCCCCCGCGAAGCGCCACGACTCGCCTTTTTCAGGGCGCGGCAGGGCTGTAACATCAAAATTACCGCATCCCACCGCGTCGAGTCTCATAAAGATAAACCGTCTCGCGCCAACAGCTCTGGCCCGGTTAATCAGCTCGGTTGTGGTGGATGATCGATTGACCCCTATCGGCTTCCCGCGCATGGTATCGATGGATACAATGGCTTTGGATAAATCCGCCGTCACATCGCTCATCTGGAATGTCTCAGTGGCCACAACCGGTGTCAGCCGGGGATGAGACAAAACGTCGTCCATTGTTTTATAGCCTGCGTCGAGCCAGTAGTTTTGCGTCGTTAAACAAATAAGTTTTTCTATAACCGGAAAGTTTGATCCTTTGCCCATGATCGCGTCGAGATCGGCGATGTAGAAGAGGTTAAAATTAAATTCGGCGGTAAAACGCTCCACGAAATGCAACGGGTCGGCGCCAGACAGAAGAGGTGATTTAATAGGTTTATATTCGCTTCGGTTCCCGGCGACAGCGCGCGCGATCTCGCCGTTTTTGATATCCATCACAGGGATGACAAAACCAGGTTTCATGCCGACACTATAACGTGGGGCATGGGGAAAAGAAAGGCCGGACCAAAGACCACCTTGTACTCATGGAAGCCTCTAAAAATTCGATTTCTGCTGTAAACGTGTGACATGCCCTCTCACGTCGTTGGCGTGTCCAAATTGTCCTCAACGTATGTTCCCATACGTTTGCGGGAATTTGCTCCCGTCTCCTTGTGAGAAACCATCTCATCCGTTTTCGCCACGAAACCAATTATTAGAGGCTTCCTTATTGTTTTAAGCCCTCCCCGCCCTGGCGATGACCAGTCGCCAGAGCGAAAAAGGCAGGAGGCAAGGGCTAAGGCAAGCCGCTCACGTTTTTATATCTACAGGGAACCTCTACAAACTTGATGATAAAGTTATTTTTCCAGAACCTGATTATCGCCTCTGGCCCCGCCTCCACCCGGATTGTTATCTAACGCCTTTTCTATCTCCTTTCCAGCCATGCCGTAAGACCCCGTTTCGGCATATTGGTCTATGAGAATTTTTCGCGCCTGCGAATTATCCGGGTTCAACTTCAAGGCGGATCTGAAACTTTCCTTAGCTTCCGCATCGCGTCCCAGCTTCAGGAGAATTTTGCCACGGAGCAGTTGCAATCTATCCATGGAGATTCTGGAATCGTAATTAAGCGCCTGTTCTGTGGAATCGAGAAGCATCCCGTAAGGCTCCTTGCCGATAAATTTTCGCATTGCGCCGGCGAGCCTGTCGAATGAAGGCTTGTCACTTGAAAGGTAGCGCAAAACAAGCCTGTCGCACCTGGTAGTCAACGCCATATCCTGGGCGCCGATAGTAGATGGCGGATAAAGCCACATGGCCGGGTCGTAAGCTGTAAAAGCCAGAGCTGATAAACTTACAGCCAGAGCGACAATGGCCGTGACCGGTAAATGAAACGACTCCATAATAAGACTCCTTATTAAAGCCTTCGCCTGCCCGGAGATGGAGCAATTGACGTGCCAACAGATATGCCGGAACAAGACCAATGTTATCAATGTGATGCGCGACGCGATATCCCTTGCCAGGTTTTCTAGAGTTTCCGGCTACAATTTACCGGTCTTTCTACTACGAATTTAAAGGTGTGGACGAGATAGCAGGATGTCGCCTGAAACCGGATATACTTTCATTATGAATGAAACAAAGAGTTCAAAAGACAGGTTTACCCACTTGCGCGAAACATTAAACCGCCTGCCCGCCAAACCTGGTGTTTATCTGATGAAAGATAAAAACGGAATAATTTTGTATGTCGGCAAGGCGAAGTCTTTACGAGACAGAGTCCGCTCTTATTTCCAGAGTTGCGCGGCTCATTCGCCCCGAATCGAGGCGATGGTTAAAAAGGCCCGGTCGGTAGACGTGGTTATCACCGCCTCTGAAATAGAAGCGCTGATATTGGAAGACAACCTTATTAAAAAAGAGAAGCCGGCATTTAATGTATTGCTAAAGGATGATAAGAATTATCCTTATCTCAAGCTTACAATGAAGGAAAAATTTCCGAGGCTGGTTCTTGCGCGAAAAGTTTTAAAAGACGGCGGAATGTATTTTGGCCCCTTTGTCTCCGCCAAATCGGTCAGGGAGGCGCTGAGGCTTGTCCGCAAGATATTTCCCCTTCGCCAGAGCAGGGACAACCTTGAAGGAAAACCTTTCCGGCGCCCTTGCCTGAACTTCCAGATGAAAAGATGCCTCGCGCCGTGCGCAGGATTTGTCAGTGAAGAGCAATACCGGAGCGAAGTAGACCGGGTAGTCATGTTTTTAAAAGGACGCAACGAGGAGCTTGTAAAGACTCTTCATCAAAAAATGATGGACGCCTCCGGCGAGGAGCTGTTCGAGGTGGCGGCAAGGTATCGCGACGAGATGTCCGCGCTTAAGAAACTTGCCGAGAAACAGTCGATAACAGACACGTCCCTTGCGGATGAAGACGTGATCGCGTCATACGAGAGAGCGGGCAGATCGATAATGAAAATTTTCCGTATCAAGCGGGGAAAGATGAACGCCGAGAAGAATTTTCTTTTTGACAAACTCGATATTCTGGATAGAGACGAGGCGCTGGGGGCGTTCATACGCCAGTTTTACTCCCACGGAATGGAAATACCGGGAACAATAATCATAAACGGCGCTCCGGATGACAAGGCGGCGCTGGAGGAATATCTTTCGGCGAGAAAAGGCGCGAAGGCGCAAATCGTTTTTCCCGCGCGGGGGCGCAAGAGACGCCTGATGGAAATGGCGGAGAAAAACGCGAAACTCCAGCTAACCTGCGCTCTCGATTCTGAAAAAGAGAGACGTGGGGCGTTAGAGGAGATAAGAGACAAGTTGAGCCTGGCCAATCCGCCAACGGTCATAGAAGCTTACGATATCTCCAATACGTCAGGGTTGAATCCAGTCGGCTCCGTTGTTGTTTTTCGCGACGGATCGCCATCAAAAAGTGAATATCGTAAATATAAAATCAAATCTGTCAGCGGGCCGGACGATTACGCTTCACTGGCTGAAGTTGCGCGAAGGCGCATGACCCGGCTTGCCGAAAAAGGCGGGCTGATCGCCAACCTGATATTGATCGATGGAGGCAAGGGGCAGGTAAACGCGATCAGCCGGGAACTGGGCGAAATGGGATTTGATGGCGTGGCCATAGTGGGAATAGCCAAAGGTAAAGATAGAGAGAATCCGGATTCTGACCAGTTTTTCATTCCCGGCGTAAAAGAAGAAGTGAAATTTACGTCGCAGTCGCCGGGCCGGTTTTTGCTTCAGCGCGCAAGGGACGAAGCGCACCGGTTCGCTGTTTCGTATCACAGGAAACTTCGCGACAGCGCCATGACACGCTCATCGCTCGACGCCATCCCCGGCATAGGCCCAAAGCGTAAAAAAGCGTTGTTAAAGCGGTTCGGCTCTGTCAGGAAAATCCGGGAAGCTCCGCTCGAAGAGTTGAAAGAGACGTTACGAGTATCAGACCGGGTGGCGAAAAGTATTTACGAGAAATTGTGAGCCAGGTATATGCGATTATTAGAAATACCTTTTTGAAAATAAGCAAAGACTGCGCGGGGCCGGAGCTAGAGCGAGGCTGGATTATACGTAGTATTTTTCAATCCTGGTTGGACGGATGCTTGCAATTAGTCCAATCGATAAGGAACAAGTTGTATGTTACGCCTTCCAGGCCCTTGAATTCCGCCCACCCGAATTCTTTGCAAACGATATCAGGATCGTTTTTCACGCTATTGTATACAATGTAGGAGATGAGTATCCGGTTATCGAAAGGAAACTCCTCTTCCCTTGCGGTAAGCGACCTGAAGGCTTCCGGTTTAATACCCTCAATCCGGGACGCGACGTTCACCGGTATTCCATACCGGTCATTGTCTGGAGCGACTTTAGTCTCTCCGAAATCTATTCCTATTCTTACATTTATTTTTGATTTTTCTTCGGCTGTCTCATTGTACTTGTTCAAATCCTGCATCACATGGATCGCGGTTTTAACGGCGCCGGGGTTATTTTCGAAAACCGCCATGAACCCGTCGCCGAGTCCTTTTTTATACACGGCTCCGTTCTGGTGCGCGTGCTTGTTATATATCGATTCGAGATAGTTGAACATGGCGAAGAAGTGATAACCGCCATACGTATTGATGATCTCGGTTGAGCCGCGAATGTCGAGGAACAATATAGCCTCTGATCTTGTTTCGGTGACCGGGTTGGCGGAGATCGTATCGTCGAGCTCTGATGAGATCGAATCAGGGGCTTTGGGCAGGGGTTTTTCGGGATGGGCCTCTTTGGCGGCCCTGTACTCATCCAGAAATTCTTTGTCGGCGTTTACTATATGCGCTTGCGATTTATTGGCTTTTTTTATAAAAGTCTCATAATCCTTGATCGCCTCCTCTTCCTGCCCCAGATCATAGTTTGCCTTTCCCCTGTTATGGTATGAAATGGTGTACTTGGGATCGATGCGTAAAGTCTGGCTGTAATCCTTGATCGCCTCTTGCTTCTTGCCCAAACTTGAAAACGCGACGGCCCTGTTATTGTAAGCTTTAGCGAAGTTTGGATTAAGGCGCGCGGCCTCATCGTAATCGGATATGGCCTCTTGTTTCATGCCCAGATCCGATTTGGCGTTGCCACGGTTGCAGTAGGCCTGGACAAGGCTTGGGTAAATGTTAAGGGCCTCGTCGTAATCTTTTATAGCCTCCTCTATCTGGCCAAACGATGATTTTACGTTGGCCCTGTTGTAATAGGCCACCGCGTATTTCGGATCGAGTTGTATGGCGGAGTTATAGTCGGCGAGGGCCTGCTTGGTAAGCCCCAGATCTTCTTTGGCGCTCCCCCTGTTATTGTATGACCGGGACATGGAAGAGTCGATTTCAATAGCCTTGCCGTAGTCGGCCACAGCCTCCTTTTTCATACCGATAGCCGATTTGGCGCTTGCCCTGTTGTGATAGGCCACTGCGTATTTCGGGTTGTAATTAATCGCCTGGTCATAATCGGATATCGCCTCCTCTTTATACTCAAGCGCGAACTTGGCGTTGCCACGGTTGTTGTACGCAAGTGAATATTTCGGATCGAGGGCGATAGCTTTCGAGAAATCCTCTATCGCCTCTTTTTTCAGCCCAAGAGCCAATTTGGCGTTGCCACGGTTGTTGTGCGCCGCCGAGTCTTTGGAGTCCAAACGTATGGCATGGTCAAAATCGGAGATCGCCTCTTCTCTTCTGGCAAGCGAAGACAGAATACTGCCCCTTATGCTATAAGCCGCCGCATGATCCGGGTCGAGCTTGATAACCTCAGCGAAGCAGTCTATAGCTTTGCGGGATTTACCGGCCTTATAGAGCTTGACGCCGCTATCGAAATGTTTTTTTATATCTTTTTTGGGCGCCTTGACCATAAGTAAGATAATAGCAAATGATTCAAAGGAATAGAAAAAAATCTAGCTCAAAACCAGGAGAGTTGATAGTATCAGAAAACCATATGAAAGTCACACCGGATTTGTTTGAAAACGCTCTGATAACCGGGATTTACAGCAGGGCGGGCCGGCTCATGAAGGTCACACTCACAAACAATAGAAAGAGTATGATATCTGTGAGAAGAGAGGGAAAACTCCTGAAAGTGAGGTTATCCAGAATATTTACTCTGGCGGACAATGACGTAATGTCTGATCTTTCCGACTTTATCTCCGGGAGGGTTAGCTCGCTCCCGGTCAAAGTCAGGCGTTTTATCGACACTCAGCCTGCTTACAAAAAGCCGGGTAAAAGGCCGCCAGTTAAAATCGTAACCGCCGGAGCGTATTACAATCTGCGGATAATCGCGCGCAGACTTGACAAACATTATTTTAATAACAGGCTTGATGTCAGGCTGACCTGGGGCAGGCGGGGCAGGCGGGGCAGGGCGCCTGTCAGGCGAGCTCACTTTGGGCGGAGCCGGTCAATCCAGTACGGCTCCTACGATTATAGCCTCGACCTGATACGGATACATCCGGCGCTCGACTCCCCCTGTGTGCCGGTTGAGTTTATCGAATGTGTCGTCTATCACGAGATGCTTCATAAGAAGCGGGGAGTCGTCAAAACAATTAATGGCAGGCGCAGGCTTCATCCTCCGGAATTTAAAAAGCTGGAGAGGGAGTATGAGGGATTTGAAAAGGCTATGGACTGGGAGAAAAAGAATTTCAACAAATTGCTCAAGAATCTTTAAAGTTGGTTGAGGGAGTAAAAATGGAAGTAGAATTTTGAGCGATTTGAAATCCCCGGAGTTCGACATACAAAAAGCGGTAAAACTTCTTCGCAGGGAAGTAAAGCAGTGGAAAGTACCTGTCGTCACCACTTACAGCCGTAAAAACTCCCGTCCGGCGTTCCAGGTTCTTATAAGCTGTCTTTTATCGCTCAGAACCAGGGACGAGCAGACCGCCAAAGCGTCCCGCAAACTTTTCGCGGAGGCCGACAGTCCGGAAAAAATCGCTGATATGCCGGTAAAACGGATCGAAGAGCTTATATATCCGGTCGGATTTTACAGGAATAAAGCAAAAACCTTAAAGGAAGTTTGCCGGACCCTGCTCGATAATTATCAGGGACAGACGCCAGACTCCATAGATCAGCTGGTTGAGCTAAAAGGTGTCGGGCGTAAAACGGCCAACCTGGTTGTCACGCTGGGCTTCGGGAAACCTGGTATATGCGTGGACACTCACGTTCACCGCATCTGCAACATATGGGGTTATGTAAAAACAAAAACTCCCGACAAGACCGAAATAGCTTTAAGAGAACGCCTTCCCCGGCGGTACTGGATCGAGTTCAACGACCTGCTTGTAACTTTCGGGCAAAACCTGTGCAAGCCTGTATCCCCGATCTGCTCTCACTGTAAATTATCCGTAATATGTCCCAAAAAAGGAGTGGGCAGGTCGAGATAAACGTGAAGATTTATGGGAGCCGTTTTGATCTGCCTTGACATTTTTTGCTATCAATCTGATAACTTAGGCAGTAAAGACGCCGGTCTGAGTTTGCGAAACATCTGAAAGAGAAACTACTTATGCGAGAAGATTATTACGACCTGCTTAAAATCGCCAAAGACGCCTCGGATAGCGAGATAAAAAAGGCGTACCGGAAGCTTGCGAAAAAATACCATCCTGATAAAAACCCGGATGATAAGCAGTCTGAAACAATGTTCAAGAAAATTAGCGAGGCCTACGCTGTTTTGAGCGATAGCAAAAAAAGAGCGCAGTACGACCGGTTCGGACATGATAAATTCCGCCAGAAGTTCAGTTATGAGGATATTTTTGGGGGGGGAGCGAAAGACGTTTTCAGGGAATTTGGTTTCGGAGACGATGTTTTCAGCCAGATTTTCAGAGGCGGCGGAGGCCGGGTGCGCTTCGAAACCTCCGGTATGGGCGCCGGGGGCGCCGGGGGCGCCGGGGGCGCCGGGTTCGGCTTCAACGACATCTTCGGGCGGTCTGGATCGGCGCGAGGGCAGGACATGAGCGCCGCCATGACCATCTCGTTCAGAGAGGCGGTTGATGGAGCCGAGCGAAACATATCTATTCAAACCGGAGCAGGAGCTAAAACTCTTACCGTTAAAATCCCGCCAGGAATACAGACCGGGAAAAAACTCCGGATTAAAGGCGCAGGCGCGCCAGGAGCTAGAGGGGGGCCTCCGGGCGATGTGTATATAGAAATCAGGGTGGCGGACGATCCGGTTTTCAAGAGAGATGGCGCAGACCTTCTCGTAGAGGCCCCGGTTCGTTATTCGACGTTGATTCTGGGCGGATCTATCACTGTCCCCACTCTTGACGGCGAGCGCAACCTGAAAATCCATAAGGGCGCCGATCCAGGAAAAAAAATGCGTATCAAAGGGGCGGGGGCTCAAAAATTGCGCGGTCACGGGAAAGGCGATCTTTACGTAATGCTGAAAATTAACGTTCCTTCCAAAATTACGAAAAATCAGAAAGAACTCGCCTCTAAACTGGCCGAAGCAGGACTGTAGCCATAATAACCTCTCCAAGTGCACATAATTGCACGCATTATCATTATTACGTATAGAAATGTCGACATTTACTTGTGAAATTGATACTGTATAACTATAGGAAGGAGTCGAATAAATTAAAGGGAGTTGAGTGAATAGTGAAGACAAAACAGCCGCAAGATCTGTTTAAGAATATAGCGGAGATGGTCGACTCTGTGGCCGATCTCGACAATCTTTTATCTGTACTTGTGATCGCCACAAAGCGTGTCCTCAACGCAAAAGCCTCCTCTCTTCTCTTAAAAGACCAGCCAAGCGGCAAGCTTTATTTCCACTCATGCATTGGCGACAGGAGGGAAGACATTACCAAGTTCGAGCTTGCCAAAGGAGAGGGCATAGCAGGATGGGTCGCCGAGCGCGGAGAGCCTGTGCTGGCGCCCGACGTCTCGAAAGATCCCAGGTGGTCGTCAAAAATAGCGGATACATTAGGATTCAAAACCCACTCGATCGCCTGCGCCCCATTGAAAGTCGAATCCGAAACGTTCGGCGTACTGGAGATAATAGACCGTCTGGATGAAGAGCCGCTAAATGAGGAGGATATGGAGCGGCTTCAGTCTTTTTCCGATCTTGTCGCCGGGTTATTGCTAAAAGCCAGGGTGTATGTGGAAGTCTCCAAAGAGAACAGGATGCTAAAAGAGGCGCTGGGAGGAAAATATGAGATCATCGGGGAGTCTACCGTCATACTAAAAGCGATTGATTCGTGCCGCAAAGCCGCCCCGTCCAAAGCCACAACCTTGATAACCGGCGAGTCGGGCACCGGCAAGGAGCTTTTCGCAAGACTGCTCCATGATCTTTCCCCCCGAAGCGACAAGCCTATGATTTCCATAAACTGCGGCGCCTTGCCGGAAACCTTGCTGGAGCGAGAGCTTTTCGGGCATGAAAAAGGCGCTTTTACTGGAGCCGACGAGTTAAAGCCCGGCCTTTTCGAGGCGGCGGACGGGAGCACGATTTTCCTTGATGAGATAGGTGAGACATCGCAGGCGATGCAGGTGAAACTGCTTCGTGTCCTGCAGGAGGGGACGTTTTTCAGGCTTGGCGGCCAGGAGCTTATTAACGTGGATGTCAGAGTGGTGGCGGCCAGCAATAAGACACTCGAAAAACTGGTTGAGCAGGGAACGTTTCGCGAGGATCTATTTTACCGGCTAAACGTAATAAGGATCGAACTGCCTCCGCTCAGGGAACGGGGAGATGATTTAAAGTCTATAGCGGATAGTTTTTTGCAAAAATTTAACGCCGAGCTAAACCGGAGCGTAAAAGGCATCACCGATGAAGCTATGACGGCGATGATCAATTATTCATGGCCCGGTAACATCCGCCAGCTGGAGAACAGTATCGAGCGCGCCGTGATAATGGGAGAGTCCGACCGAATCGGAATAGAAGACCTGTCGGCTGAAATCACGGAGTTCAAAAAGAGCTCCATAAAAGTAGGCGCTGGCCTGAAAGAGGCCATGGATGATTTTAAACGTGAATTTATCAAAAAAACATTACTGTTTTGCGGCGGAAACAAGACAAAAGCCGCGAAAACCCTCGGCATCCAGCGGACATATCTGAGCCGCCTGATAAAAGAGCTGAGCGTAGAGTAATGAACGGTTAATCCGGTATTTTTAAGTATGGAGAACTGGATATTGATTGTGGCCGGTTCGGCCCTGGCGGTTTTGATTACCACGAGGCTCCGCCACGACGACACGCCGCGCGGCTTAAGCGCCCCGGTCTCATTTCCCAAAACACCAGCCCGGTTCGAAGCGTCGAATGAAGGTTTTTTCAAAATTCGCGTTATCGCGCTTGAATTTGATGAAATCGGGCCTGTGATTTATATAAACGGGGATTTTGGCGCCGGGCAGAGCCGTATAGAAGTGGATATTGTAGTCGCAGAGCTCTCCATAAACGGCGCCGTGGATAATTTCGTCCCCTTCGATCCAGCTCTCGACAACGATCAGAGCGATGTCAGGGTCGGCGACCTTATAAACCTTATAAGCCCTGTATGGATCGAGCCTGGGCAGAGGGGAAAGTTCCGGACGCCGATGCTGGCGCCGGAGCGCGAGGAGAGGATTAATGAAATTATGGAGCGTCTGGACACAGCCGCCGGACGCATGGTCGATAAGCTGGACGCCGAGTTTGAGAATTATTCTCTTGAGGGCGATTTTCTTGTGAAGATAGAATCTGATTTTTTAAACGATTATGTAATAAAGGAAATCTCCAGGCAGATCGAAGGGGAGCTGATCTGGCGCGCCGGACGCATAGACGCAGTTTTGAGATTTTTTAATTCTTATGAGGAGGTAATAGAGGAAATTCCAGCGCGGTTCGATATAACTATCGATGACGCCATGTCGCTTCGCGAAAACATAGATGAAATTATTTTAAACGCGCTACGCATAGAGATGGGCCTCGATACCGTAAGCTATAACGCCATTGTTTACGAGTATTGAACTTGATGAGCAGGTCTCAGCGCGGCTTTAAGAGTGGGGCGAATAAATCGTTCACAATAAAGGGAACCTCTAAAATAAAAGAAGGCAAAAAAATCCCCCCCGGCCATGTGGATACAGAACCGGAGGGAATGGATCGGCTAAAGAGTTTTTAAATATGCGATCAGATCGCCTATCTCCGCTTCGGTTAACGGATATTTCTTACTAAGCTTCATCTTGGTTTTCTTCTTGCCAGCGCGGCTTTTCTTGCCATACCGCTCCGGCCACTTCTTAAACTCGGCGGTTTCGGCGTCGTTTTCCTCCCAGGTTTTCTGAGGATTCGCCAGCCATTTCTTAAACCACTCATCGGTGTGCCTTTTGCCAACGTCTTTAAGCCCTGGCCCGATTTTTTTCTTTTCTGTTATTTTGTGACAGGTTTTGCACTTTTTCTTTTTATTGTTGAATAACTTCTCGCCGTTGGCCGCGTCACCTGCTGAGGCTATGCTGGCAAACGCAAACGCTATGGTTAGGACCAGAGCTAAAATTCCCCCAAAATACTTTTTCATAAATTCCTCCAACTCATCATTAGATTTTTACTGGAACATACATACCGGGCGCAAAGCCCAGGTTTGTCCTCCCCTTTTTGCGTAAACTTCACAAAACCCTAACAATCATCATCAATCACGACCATTAGTGTCAAGCATATTTTTATGAGCAAATAAAAACCTGGCGGGAAGGCCCGCCGGGCGGTAAAGAAAACTTTTATTTAAATGTCGTAATACATGGTAAATTCAAACGGATGAGGTCTCAGCCTCAGCTCGTTGATCTCATTTTCACGTTTGTAACTTATCCATGTGTCGACCACATCCTGGGTGAACACGTCTCCTTTCAGCAGAAAATCGTGATCCGCCTCAAGCGCGTCGATGGCTTCGTCCAGGGTACCGGGAATGGATGGCACCTCCGCCAGCTCTTCTGGCGTCAGGCCGTAGATATCCTTGTCGAGCGGTTGTCCCGGATCGATCTTGTTCTGGATTCCGTCGAGCCCCGCCATTAGTAAGGCTGAGAAGGCAAGGTAGGCGTTACAGCTTGGATCGGGGAACCTGGTTTCGATACGTTTGGCTTTCGGATTCGGAGAATACATCGGAATACGTATGGCCGCAGATCTGTTACGGGACGAATAAGCCAGGTTTACAGGCGCTTCAAAACCGGGCACCAGCCGCTTATAGGAGTTGGTGGTCGGGGCCACCAAAGCTGACAGAGCGCTTGCATGCTTGAGTATTCCGCCAATATAGTTCAGAGCCATGCCGGATAATCCGCCATATTTGTCCCCGGCGAACAACGGCTTGCCGTCTTTCCAGATCGACTGGTGTATGTGCATGCCGGAGCCGTTGTCGTTCCAGACCGGTTTGGGCATGAAAGTGGCCGTTTTGTTGTAGCGCTTGGCGACGTTTTTAACTATATATTTAAAAAGCATCAATTTGTCGGCCATCGATTTTAAAGGAGAGAAACGCATATCGATCTCGCCCTGGCCGGCCGTAGCCACTTCATGATGGTGGGCCTCGATGTCTATACCGCACTGTTGCATCACCATCGCCATTTCCGAGCGCATATCCATATGACTGTCGGTGGGGGGAACCGGGAAGTAGCCTTCTTTATAGCGCGGCTTGTGCCCCAGGTTCGGGCCTTCATCCTTGCCGGTGTTCCACTGCGCCTCCATAGAATCGACCTGGTAAAACGCGCCCGACTCGTCCGATCGGTACCGTACATCGTCAAAGACAAAAAACTCTGCTTCAGGCCCGAAATAGGCGGTGTCCCCGATTCCAAGAGAGCTAAGATAAGCCTCGGCCTTTCTTGCGACATTGCGCGGGTCGCGGGTATAAGGCTCTTTTGTTATCGGGTCGTGGATATAGGCGATCATCGACAAAGTGGGATACTTTGTGAATGGATCCATGATCGCGGTGGTCGGATCGGGAATAATCAGCATGTCTGACGCGTGGATGGCCTGCCAGCCTCTTATGGATGATCCGTCAAACCCCCATCCGTCGTTAAAAATCCCCTCTTCAAGCTCGGAGATGGGGAATGTGCAGTGTTGCCACATGCCCGGCAGGTCAAGAAACTTTACATCGACCATTTCACATTTGTTTTTCTTGGCGAACTCCAATACCTCTTTCGGCTTCATCAAATTTCCTCCCATAAGAACGGATTAGAAAAATATTTACGAGTTTTCATCCACAATCTCGCAACCGCAGGCTCCAACGCAACCGCAGGCTCCAAAAGGATGAATCGCTCTCAACTTCCACTAAAAAACAAACCGGTCTGCGATATACAGAGACCGGGGTTACATAAAATCTCCAGCTATGCCATTTTTGTCGAAACCTCCCATTGCGTTGGTAAACATTAATATATAGCGCGGGTTATTTACGAGCTATTTTTTCCGTAAATTTCTGACGAAACAGTTTCTTTAGCTTTACCGCTCTGGTTTCCCGTCTTGCTCGATCCGGGACGCAATCTTTTTGTCCACTCCTCAAACGGAGTTTTATCAGCCACCATTTCATGGCAACTGTCACAATCCTGGCTAAGGTTTTTTCCATTTTTATTTTTCATACGCTGATTGTGGCACCTGAAACAGCCTTGATCCCTGGAGTGACGGTTGAGATTTTCATAGGCCCCCCAGCCGATGTTCATCCTTGGATAGAGATATTTGCCGGCCTCGTTCGCCAGAAGAGCGGAAACCCGCGTGACGCTATCATCCATGGGCCATACTGCGGCCAGTTCACTATATATTCTTTCCTCCGCTTCTGGTTTGGGGCTTTCACCGACGGCCATCAACGCTTTTAACGCGACTTTTTTGGCATAAGGCAATAAAAGGTTGATCTCCCCTTTAGCCAGCATGTTATCCACCACCGTCTCCGGATCCGGGAAGTTGTGGCCGGTTCTGTTGTGACAATCCACACAATCCATCTCCCGCATCTCACCTGCGCCTTCGATGGTGTAGATAGGCCTGCCTTTCGAGGTTTTGCGAATGGTGGTTATCTTTGGGGGAGTTTCTCCCTCCATGGCCCATGTGCGAGTTCCTTGAGGAGACTTCGACTCGACCCAGGTTATAAAATGCCTTTTTTTATCCAACGTATAGTAGCGTATCTTAAAGTCTTTGGAGACGTGCGCGTGTATGCCCCGCGCCGCGCCCGGTCTGGACGAGCCGGGGTTGATTACGATAGCCGACATGACGCGGCTACTTTTCTCATCATCTTTAAAACTTGTATAGAGTTTCATACTTTCCGGAGAATCCTTGCCGGTGTCGTGGCAGGTTTTGCAAGTATCCTCCGAGGAGGGCAATGTTTTTACAGGAGCCGGAATAGGTCTTTGATAATGGTTTGTCAGCACAGAGAAAACCTGCCAGGCGCCGCGTATCTTCGATATCAGCAAGCCCTGAACTCCTTCTCCCACATGGCAACGGACACATTTGATGGTGGAATGGGTCGAGTTTGCGTGTGAGACGGCTTCCGGCTCCATGACAGAGTGGCAGGTCTGGCCGCAGAAATCAGTGGAGTCCATAAACTTCGCTGTTTGCGCGCCGCTCAGCCCGAAAAAAACGACACACGCCCCGATCGACACACCGAAAATGGTCAATGCCTTCTTCTCATCCTTGATGTTGAACTGTTGAGCCCAGAAAGGCTCTTCTCCGGGATTATCCTTGAAAATAAACCGGCCCAGAAACACCATCGCCACCCCGGCGACAATAAGAGCCGGAAGCCCCAGGAAACCAAGCGCGCCGTAATACGGGTTCATTATTTCTGAGCTGGCCATATATACCAGCGTGAAAAGCGCTAATAGTAAAAGCCCGCCTATCGTAATAATGGCTCCCATGGCGCTCACCGGGTTTGAAGTGACCCAGATAAGCGCCATGCGGATGGTTTTAGTCATTTTCGAGCTAAGCATAGGCTGTCTCTCTACTTGCGCTCCCAGGGGGGCGCGTAAAGACCTTCATACATCTTGGTCATCTCGCCCGATTTAAGCTTCATCTTTGTTTCGCTGATTGAAGCTTTATACCACTTGTGCCAATCGGTTTTGAAAAGCCTGTCGATGTAGGCGTCCGCCTCTTTGTCGCCAAGCTTCCTGACCGCCGGGATAAACTTCATGTAAAAATGCTTACCCACTTCGTACATGCCGTGCCACCATGTGTAATCCGGCCCCATCATGCTGGCGCCGTGACGCGCCCTGCGCCCTTCGTGGTGCCACAGCTCCCACCATATCCACTCCACCTCGTTGCTGAATTTGGCCTGATTTTTAAACGATTTGTTTTTCTTCAGTATGCTCATAATCGTTTTGGCTGGTTTGGCGAACTTTTCATCGTAAAGGTTCACCACCCCGTCGAACTGCCGGTAAAAACCTTCGGCGAACCGCTTGCCGTGACAGGCCCGGCATACGTCCATCATACGGCCACGTTTGGCTTTCGCCTCTTTTTTAGGCTTGCTTACAGGCGACCTTAAATTCCACGATATCCTCGCGCCTACATCGTGTGTTACCTTTTGCTTCTGGGTGGCGCTCATATGGCAGGTGGCGCAGGTAGGCGCCTGGTAATAATCGACGCCTACGATCCATTTATCTTTGTCGAGATTCATCTTCTCCTTGGCGTTGCGATAGGCGATGCCGTGCTTTGACTCTTCGTAGATTTCTTTTTGCGGATGATCGGGCCCCAGGTGGCATTTCCCGCAGTTCTCCGGCCTTCTGGCCTGCTCTTTGGAGAAAGTGTGCCTGCTGTGGCATGCGTTGCAGGCGCCTTCCGATCCGTCCGGGTTTATCCTTCCTATTCCGCTGTTCGGCCAGCTGGCTTTAGAAAGTTTGTTGGGGCTTTCGGGGTCGATTTTGACTTTTACGCCATGACAGCTTTCACATCCCGCCGTGACAGCCGGCCTTCCCACCATAACGTCCGCCAGATAGTTATCCAGAGAGTCGAGTATCGAGCCTGCTTTTGCGTGATGAGATTTGGCGACCTCATCTTGCTGTTTGTCATGGCATTTGCCGCAGTCTTTGGGCGTGACAAGAGTGGCGATCAGCAGACCTTCATGAGTGAAAGCGTCCGGCTCACCTTTTTTCGCCTGGTGGCAACCATAGCAGGTGACGTTTCTTTTCGCGTGTTTCGAGTTTACCCACTGGTTATAAAGCCCGGGGCTTTCCCGCTTGTGGCAGGTCATACATTTTCCCTGAAGCTTTTCAACGCTCGCCTCGCCGGCCCAGGCGGAGGACGCAAGGATAAAGATAAAAACCGAAATCATTAAAGTCTTAACTACCATCTTTAATCCTTTCAAAATTAATGTCAGTTATAGGCGCTTTCGCGATGCTCGGTCTGGTCGAGCCCCATGATCTCCGAATCGAGATCGGGACGAATCTTGACGACGAGATCCACCGCTTTAAGCAAAATGGTCGTTCCGACGAAACAAAATACCGATGTGACCACAACAGCCACAATCTGAATCCAGAGCTGACCCGGATCGCCCTCCAGCAGGCCTCTCGCTCCGTTTTCGCCCGTGACAAGCCTTGACGCGAAAATGCCTGTGGCTATGGCGCCCCAGGCTCCTCCGACACCATGAATGCCAAAAGCGTCCAGAGCGTCGTCGTATCCCATCCTGTGTTTGTAAAACACGGCGAAGTAGCAGATCACGCCAGCTGAAAATCCTATGAAAAGGCTGGCCATCGGAGTCACGAACCCGGCGGCGGGCGTAATCGCCACCAGACCGGCCACCGCTCCCGACGCTATGCCAACCGCAGTCGGGCTCCCTCCGTGCCACCACTCTATAAACATCCATCCGAGCGCGGCTGAGCTTGCGGCGGTGTTTGTCGCAAGAAAAGCGCTGGCGGCCAGGCTATCGGCGGCCACGGCGGAGCCTGCGTTAAATCCGAACCATCCGAACCATAGCAGTCCGGCGCCGATGACGACCATAGGGACGTTGTGGGGCATTATCATATCCTGGCCGTACCCTTTGCGTTTGCCAATGAACATCGCCGCCGCAAGCCCGGAGACGCCTGAGGCGATATGCACTACCGTGCCGCCAGCGAAATCGAGCGCTCCGAGCCTGGCCAGCCATCCGCCTCCCCACACCCAATGGGCGAGCGGAGCGTAAATGAAAGTGACCCACAACAAAGAGAAGAGAATAAAAGCCGGAAATCGCACCCGCTCTGCGTATGAGCCGGATATGAGCGCCACGGTGATGACGGCGAAAACGCCCTGGAAAACGACGAAGATCGAATCGGGAATAGACAATCCCATATTTATGTTTTGAGCTTGCGCCGAGCCGGGCAGGGGAATGCCTTTTAAGCCCAAGTGCGCAAGTCCGCCGATTACGCCCCCGAAGTCTGGGCCGAAAGCGAGGGAATATCCCCACAAAACCCAGACCACGCTGACAAGCGCAAGACTTGTGAATGAATACATTATCGTAGAGAGCGTATTTTTAGAGCGGCTAAGGCCACCGTAAAAAAGAGCGAGGCCAGGCAGGGTCATCAGGGCCACCATCGCTGTCGCCGTAAGTATCCAGGCGACCGAGCCTGAGTCTATGGCTGGTAAGGTCTCCTCGGCGAGGGCCGGACTGGCCAGAAACGTTGTCATAAGACACACAGCCGATAGCGTGGGGCGCAGGGGCGGCAGGCTTTTTAGTGAGCGCCTTTTTAGTGAGCGCATAGATGTCTTGCTGATTTTAAATTTCATTTTGAAATTCCAGAAATTCGATGTGTAAAAAGCTTCAGGGGGGCCGCCCGGGGGCCGCGCCCCCCTGAATGTATAAGAAATAACGCTTAACTACAGCGTGTAGGCTCTCTCTCCGTGCAGGCTAAGATCAAGCCCCTGCACCTCGTCTTCTTCAGACACTCTAAGTCCCATCACAGCGTCGAGGACTTTGAGGATTATGAATGTCACTCCGAAGCTATACGCCCACGCCGCCGCCACGCTTATAAGCTGGGTTGTGAACTGGCCCGGGTTCCCGAAGAACAGGCCGTCGGTTCCGCCGATAGCGGCGGTGGCGAACAGTCCGGTGCATAAAGCGCCAATTGTTCCACCTATGCCATGAACGGCGAACACGTCGAGCGAATCATCGTATCCGAACTTGTTCTTGGCGACTACGGCCATGTAACAGCCGCCTCCGGCGATCAGGCCGATCACGATAGCCGATATCGGGCCTACGAAACCGGAAGCTGGCGTAATCGCCACAAGCCCGGCCACGCCGCCCGAAGCGGCTCCCAACAGCGTCGGTTTTCCTTTGAGCGTCCATTCGGTCAACAGCCAGCCAAGCACCGCAGAGCCGGCCGCGATCTGCGTCACCACAAAAGCCGAGGCCGCCACGCCGTCGGCGGCAAGCTCGGATCCTGCGTTAAACCCGAACCATCCGAACCATAACATCCCGGCGCCAAGCAAAGTAAGCGGGAGGTTGTGAGGCGGCATCGGCTCTGCCGGGTATCCTCTTCGTTTGCCCAGCAGGATGCAGGCCGCAAGAGCGGAAACCCCGGAGCTGATATGAACGACCAGCCCGCCGGCGAAATCCAGAGCGCCCAGTCCGCTCATCCATCCTCCGCCCCACACCCAGTGGCACAAAGGATCATATACGAACGTGGACCAGAGGAGAATGAAGACGACAAACGTTGAGAACTTCATCCTTCCCACAATAGCTCCCGATATGAGCGCCGGGGTGAGGATGGCGAACATCATCTGAAATACCATGAAAAGCTGGTGGGGTATGGTTCCGTTCGGCTCAAGCCCCACTCCATTTAAAGCAAAGAAGGACAAATCGCCTATTACTCCGCCGATATCGCTTCCGAACGCCAGGCTGTATCCGAAAAGTACCCACTGAATCGTGATGACGCCCAGCGTTATGAAACTGAGCAAAAGAGTAGACAGCATGTTTTTGCCGCGATCCATGCCTCCGTAAAACAGGGCGAGGCCAGGCACCATCAGCATCACCAGGGCCGAGGCGACAAGCATCCACGCCGTATCGGCTCCGACGATTTTCGGAGCCTCCTCTTCGGCGAGCGCCGGAGCGATATCAAAAAACAGACCGGCTAACGCCGCAAAAAACGTAAATTTAATAATGTTCCTCATATCGCCTCCTCTCCTCTCTCGCCCGTGCGGATACGAACGACTTCCTCTACGGAAGTAACGAAGATTTTTCCGTCTCCGATATTGCCGGTGGAAGCGGCCTGCGTGATCTTCTCTATAGCCTGTTCAACAATATCGGCCTTGATTACCACCTCGATTTTCACCTTGGGAAGGAAATCGACCGTATACTCGGCGCCTCTATAAAGCTCGGTATGGCCTTTTTGCCGCCCGAAACCTTTTACCTCGGTAACCGTGAGCCCCTGGGCGCCGACGCCGGTCAGAGCCTCTTTTACCTCTTCGAGCTTAAAGGGTTTTATAATCGCTTCTAGTTTTTTCATTTTTTCCGTTCCATCAATAAAGTTACTGAAATAGCTCCCGCCGCCTTATTTGTAAAGCGTTCGCGCTATTGACTCCACGAATTAACGCCTCCGTTAGAAGTTGACATCGAGCTGAAATGTCATTGTGTTGCTGTTGTCATCAACTCCGTCGCCGTTAAGATCATTCTCCAGGAAAACGTCATATCCCACGATGAAGCTGGCCTTATCGGACAGGGCGTAAGAGACGCCGAAACTTACCGCGCTAAACGAGTTCGAGCCGCCTTGATAATCGATGGCCCCCCAGAACTTTTTGCTTAACTGCTTGTCCCATGAAGCTAAAAGGCCGGTGTTGTCTTCTTTGCCTTTGTTATCCACTAACAATTTGTCATTTCCAGAGTAACCTCCAATCGATAACCTGCCCAACTCCCCGAAAGTCTTGGCCACCAGCGCGTAAATGATGTTGTAGTCGGTTGAGTCTTCTTTCGTGCCGAACCCATATCCGCCCACCGCAAGCGAAGGGGACCAGTCGCCGAACGCGCCTTCGGCCACACCGACCTTGGCGTTGAAATATAACGGATCGTCGGAAGCCTCCATCATATCTATGCCTACCTCTATTCCCCAAACTTCTGACGGGACGAGGCCCATGGTAAGTCCATACGTGGTCGGGAACATACCACCGCCATCCTTCCCCTTCTTGCCTATGGTGTTATAGTTATCCACGCCCAGATGAGGCGTCATGTATCCCTGGATATCAGTGGACGGTATCCATATCTGGGTGGATGGGGTCGCATGTCCGATAGAGGCGTTACCCAGCATTAATACCATTACTGCGGCTAGCAATCCTAACTTTCGCATAAAATCTCCTCTGCTAAAATTTTTAACAATCAATATTGAGCGGTAAACGGATAATCCTGTTTTGCCCCTCTCTTGCCCTTGTAACCATGTACACCACCTGACAAGAGCAAACCCGATGCCAACAAGTCAGATTTATATAATGAATTGATATGTAACCTGTTAGCAAAGACGCGCTCTTTTTTTAGGCAATCTGGGCGCCTGACAATTAGGCGAGAAACCGGCTTGGCGCCTGATATTCAGGCGCCCCCCCCCTCATGTTTCCACGAGCTTACTGGCAATTGACAGGCTTATCATTTAAGGTAAAACCGTTCTGAGAGGAACCTATTTCAAGTTAGAGTGTTAACCTGTTTTTATTGATCTTTAATAAAGTTAAAAAACTCAATGTCTGCTAAAATCCGCCGGGCCGGTAAGGCTATGGAATCAGAGATAAAAAGGATTGTAAACGCGGATCATCGCGATCCGTTTTCTGTCCTCGGTATACACGAAACGGACGCAGGGGTGGCGATACGTTGTTTCAATCCTGAATCAGCCGAGGTGGCGGTCATCGACATTTATGATCGCAAAGCGCGGTACCAGATGAAAAAAACTGATCCTGCGGGGTTTTTTGAGGCCGTCATACCTGGCCGGAAAATTTTCGCTTATGACTTGCACATGGTCACCTATCGCGGCGAGCACACCATAAACCGTGACCCCTACAGTTTTCTTCCTTCATTGGGTGAAATCGATCTTCATCTTTTTAACGAAGGGAACCATTACGAAATTCATAAAAAACTGGGAGCTCACATTGTGGAGATAGACGGCGTTTCGGGGGTCAGGCTCGCCGTGTGGGCGCCCAACGCCAAAAGGGTGTCGGTAGTCGGCGATTTTTGCCGGTGGGACGGCAGGCGCTACGCCATGCGCATGCTCGGATCATCCGGGGTGTGGGAGATATTCATTCCCGGCCTTGGCCAGGGCGCGCTTTACAAGTACGAGATAAAAGCGCAAAACGGAGACCTGTTCGACAAGGCCGACCCCTACGCCTACGCCAGCGAACTGCGCCCGAAAACGGCCAGCGCGGTATGGGATATGGACAGCTACGAATGGGATGATGACGAGTGGCTCTCCAGGCGATGCGAAACAGATCTTTTGAACAAGCCTATGAGCGTCTACGAAGCTCACCTCGGCTCGTGGGCGCGCAATGCGGACAACGAATGGCTTACCTACAGGGAGCTTGCGCCATTGCTCGCGCAATACGCGAAACAGCAAAACTATACCCATATCGAGCTTATGCCAATCGGTGAGTTTCCTTACGATCCGTCATGGGGTTACCAGGTCACTGGTTATTTTTGTCCCACTTCCAGGTTCGGCAGTCCGGACGATTTCAGATATTTCGTTGATTTTCTTCATAACCATGACATCGGCGTGATTATCGACTGGGTGCCGGCCCACTTTCCCAAAGACGATTTCGGCCTGAGAAGGTTCGACGGTAGCGCGCTTTACGAGCATGAAGACTGGCGCAAAGGAGAGCATAAAGACTGGGGAACGCTGATCTTTAACTGTGGCCGGCGCGAGGTGGGAAATTTTCTCTATTCGTCGGTTCTTTTCTGGCTGGAGTTTTACCATATCGACGGAATCAGGGTGGACGCGGTCGCGTCGATGCTCTACCTCGACTACTCAAGGGAGGAGGGCGAATGGGAGCCGAACATATTCGGTGGGAGAGAAAACCTGGAGGCGATAGATTTTTTGCGGAAGATGAACATACTGGTTCATGAGAAATTTCCCGGTGTGATGACCATAGCCGAGGAGTCTACTTCGTGGGGAGGCGTTTCCCGACCGGCGCATCTGGGAGGATTGGGGTTCACCTTTAAATGGAACATGGGATGGATGAGCGACATACTCAAATATTTCAGCGCCGATCCCATTTACAGAAAGTATTATCATAAGAACCTTACTTTCTCCCTGCTCTACGCCTTTCATGAAAACTTCGTCCTGCCGCTGAGCCACGACGAAGTCGTTCACGGGAAAGGATCGTTAATAGGCAAGATGCCGGGTGACCGATGGAGCAAATTTGCAAATCTCAGGCTACTGTTCGGATACATGTACGCCCATCCGGGAAAGAAACTGATTTTTCAGGGGGGCGATATCGGCCAGTGGAGCGAGTGGGATCACGACACTTCGGTTGACTGGGGCCTGCTTAAATACAGGCCGCACGCCCGTCTGCAAAAATATATGACTCATCTCGGAAAACTGTATCGCGACAGCAAGTGCATGTGGGAAGATGATTTTTCGTTCCACGGATTCGAATGGGTAGACCTTAACGACGCCGAGTCTTCGACGATCTCATTTATCAGGAAATCGAAAAATCCAGACGATTATATGCTTTTCGTTTTTAATTTTACTCCAGTAGTCAGGTATGATTACAAAATAGGGGTTCCTGAAAACTGTTTTTATCAAGAGGTTTTAAACTCCGACTCTGAAGATTATTTTGGATCCAATGTGGGTAACAAAGGAGGTGTATGGGCAAAGCCCGCTGTCTGTAACCAGTGGCCCAACACTATTTCAATAACCCTCCCTCCTCTGGCGATGACCATATTTAGCCCGAAAAGGTAAAGGCGCTTATTCCTTTGATTTAAAAGCGCATATGTCAACTCAGGCATATAAAGCAGTTTGATTCATGTTCCATTACTCGTATAATCGAACTAATTATTTGCGTCAAATAACATATTGAAATTAAAGAAAATTTTTCCCATGACTCGTAATTTGGATACTCTGTTTCATTCAGTATTATCGCTTCTGCCGGTCTCGCTTCTTATCGTTGCGCTTGGCGGCGCTTTCGCGTTCGCGGACGACGCGCATATAGTCAATGTCATAAAGGCCGGCTCTTCGCAAAGTGTTATCGTCTCGGCCACATTGAAAGGCGCTTTTACGCCAAAAATGAGAAAGTCGATCAACAGCGGAGCCCCTGTCACATTTACCTACTTGCTACAACTTAAACGTCTAAGGGGTTTTATGTGGAACAAAACAGTTTATAGAGTCGCGCTGAAAAGGATGGTGAAGTTTGACGCTTTGAAAAAAGAATATTTGGCGTGGGAGAAAAAGGATGAAGATGAAGACGATATAGATTTTAAAGCCGAGCTTGAGAACGCTAACTTTAATGAAACCGGAGAAGCAGGTGAACACCCTGTCGCAAAACGCGATAAAAACATACAGCCCGGCTCGAAAGTAGTAATGGAGCCTCTGGTATTCAAGAAAGCTCAGGAGCTTGAAAAATGGATGACCCACATTGAAAACTTTGACCTGGGGCCTGTTGAAGGTCTTGACAAATCAGCCTTATACAAGGTGCGGGTTCGGTGCAAAATGAACCAGATAAAACTAATACCACCTTTTAACTATATCCTTTTCTTCATGTCTTTTCTCGATTTTGACACAGAATGGACGAACTCCACGACATTTCCTGTCAACGGCGCCGCCCACAGAAAATCGAGCAGGTAATAGCTAATACCAGACAAGTGATCCAGACATGACCATCAGGCTTTTTATACAAAAGGCTTTGAGCCTGGCCAAATGGCTCGTAATACCCGGCAAATACGACGAGCTTGACCCGAACGACATTGTCACCCGGCGCAAAAGAAAAACACGCTATGTGATACTGGGCGCCTCGATTCTCTTTGCCATCATGACAGCGGCCGCCATCCTGCTTCAGGACTCCGGCGTGGACGCCCCCATATCCAATGATATCGCGGTGGCCCTGGTTCTTAATCTCAACCTGATTTTGCTGGTCGTCATGGTGCTCCTCGTTGTTCGCAACATTGTGAAGCTTTATTTTGAAAGGCGGGGCGGGATGGCCGGATCGCGTTTTCAAACCAAGCTGGTAATAGCTTTTCTGGCGATGACCCTTATTCCTTCCGCGTTGATGTTTGCTGTGGCCTCCGAGCTTATAAGCGACACTGTTGACAAATGGATCAACTCGCAGATTGAGCAGACCTTGCAGGAGTCGCTCCAGGTGGCCGAAAGCCTTTACCGTGATTCGGAAAACAAAACAACCGCGCGCGCTATGTATATTTCCAGGCTTATAGAAAAGCGCGCCCTGACCGGCAAGAGGCGGAGGGGAAAGCTTTCGGCGATTCTCAAACAGAAAATCTCCGAATATGACGTGGATATGATCCAGGTTTATAACGCCGATTTCGAGCTGATTTCACAGGCTGTCAAATATCCTTCGTCAGGCGTCATAAGTTTTAATCTTAAGACGCACTCTGAAATGCTGGCCAAGGCCGCCCTGGGAGAGGCTGTCTCCAAAGTAGAGGAAAGGGGCGAGAACAATCTTGCCATTTCTGTCATGCCGACGCCGCCAAACCTGAAATCGGGAGAAGTAAAAGGAGTCGTGGTTGTTATCAAGCTGGTCTCGCAGGAGATGATCGAAAAAGTACACTCCATAGTCAACGCCTTTCAGGATTACAAGCAGTTGACGCTTAAAAAAGAGATAATCAAGGCGTCTTATCAGGTCACCCTTACGCTGGTGACTCTTGTTGTGGTCTTCTCGGCGATCTGGTTTGGTTTCTATATCGCCAAGGGGATTACCGTTCCGCTAAAAAAGCTGTCGGAAGCCACCGAGTCTGTCGCTAAAGGAAACCTGGATGTGCGCGTGGACATCCCGGCCAAGAACGATGAAATCGGGCGCCTTATAAACGCGTTTAACAATATGACGCTTGATCTTAAAAACTTCAAGGAGCAGATCGAGCGTTCGAACAAGGAGCTTTCGGAATCGAACACGGAGCTTTATCACCGGGGACAGTATATCGAAGCGGTTCTCGAAAACGTCGGAGGCGTTATCTCGATAGACAAGACAGGGGAGATAACGACAATAAATGAGTCCGCGGCCGGCACATTCGGCGTCTCAAGGTCTAAAGCGCGAGGCCGCAATTACAAAAAAATATTCGAATCGTCGCATCTAAGCGCGATACGAAAAGTGATCCGGGAAATGAGCGACGCGGGAGGTAAAACTATAGAGCGGGAAATTAACATGAGTGTAAACGGCAGAAGGCGCACTTTAAAAACCAGTGTTTCTGTGTTAACCGATCATAACGGTCAATATATGGGAATGGTTTTCGTTTTCGACGATGTGACCGACCTTATCGCCGCCCAGAGAACCATCGCATGGCGGGAAATGGCGCGGCAGATCGCCCATGAGATAAAAAACCCCCTGACTCCCATCCAGCTCAACGCCCAGAGGATGCGGCGCAAATATCAGCAAAAAGCCGAAGACTTTCCCAAAGTGCTCGATGACGCCACAAACATAATTATACAGGAAGTCGATCAGCTCAAAACATTGGTGGACAGGTTTTCTAAATTCGCCAGACAGTCCGATACCGCTTCGCTGGAGTTAAGGCCAGAGCCAAACCTGATGCACGATCTGGTTTTTGAAATTGTGAAGCTGTACAAAGACACGGCGCCAGGCGTCAAGTTGCTTACCGATCTCGACCCTTCCATCCAGTTGGTGAATATTGACGCAGAGCAGATAAGGCGCGTTATAATAAACCTTGTGGAAAACGCGATGGACGCGCTAAACGGCGGTGGCGAAATTACTATTTGCACTAGGGCCAATCATCAAGAGGGCAAAGTAATCCTCGAAGTTTCTGACACGGGCCACGGAGTGCCTGAATCTATAAAAAACAATATATTCAAACCGTATTTCTCTACGAAAGAAAAAGGGACAGGGTTAGGCCTGGCGATCGTCAGCCGTGTTGTCGAGGATCATGGCGGAAAAATTTATGTGAACGATAACAGCCCCAAAGGCTCCCGGTTTACCATCGAACTGAGCATTGAATAGTGATAAAATCGAAACTTTACGCTTTTATTGTCCAATGGCGGTTTAATATCAGATGAGCGCATGACTAAAGGAAAAATACTCGTTGTAGACGATGAGGAGAATATTCGCGGATCGCTCTTAAACGTTCTGTCGGACGAGGGGTATGACGTTTCACTGGCTGGAGACGGGGAGGAGGCCCTGCGGATGGTCCGCTCCGTGGCGCCGGATCTTGTTCTTCTGGATATATGGATCCCTGGAATCGACGGGATCCAGACCCTTGAGATACTGAAAAATTTCAGCTCAGAGACTGAAGTTATTATGATGAGCGGCCACGGCGCCATCGACACCGCCGTTAAAGCCACAAAGCTTGGGGCTTTCGACTTTATAGAAAAGCCGTTTTCACTCGACTCGATATTAAAAACGATATCGAGCGCCCTTAGTTACCGGCGTGAAAAGAAACCGGGAGGAGAGGAGTTCGATCATGATATTTTAATCGACAACTGGTTCGCCGGACTATCACTTCCAATAAAAGAGACGCGGGCTTCTATCAAGACAACCTCCACCCGCGACGATCCTGTCCTTATCTCTGGCGCCTCAGGGCTGGGCAAAGAAATCGCCGCCCGCCTGATTCATAAGAAATCGGTAAAACGTGATTATCCGTTCGTAAAAATAGCGTGCAGACTGCTAGATGAGGAGAGCTTCGACTCTGCTCTTTTCAGCGGCGCGCGAGAAAACAAAAACGGCGCCGCCGGGGGAGGAGATGAGTCCGGTTTTGAAAAAGCTGGCGAAGGAGCCATATTTTTTGACCGGATAGACAAGCTCTCTTTAAAACTCCAGCGTCGGCTTTTAAAAGCGCTTACGAGCGGCGTTGTCAAGCTTCATGGAAAATTGGAAAAACTGGAGTTTAAATCACGGATTTTCGCATCATGCGGGGAAATCGAGGATAACGGATCGAGAAAACGAGGCCTGGCCAAGGGATTACGCGAATATTTTGTGACATCGACTCTGCGTATCGAGCCGTTGTCATCCCGCAGGCAAGACATACCCGAACTAACCAGAAAATTCACCAGAGACTTCTCTTTTAAATATGACAAAAGTATCGAAACAGTTGACAGCAACTTTATTAAAGCGCTCAAGCGCTCCTCTCTTCCAGGGCAGACCCAGGAGCTTTATAACATTATAGAGCTGGCGGTGTTGGCCTGCGAAGGAGACACCCTCACAGGCGAGCATATCATCATAGCCGGCCAGGGAAGGATGATGAATGACGTCAGAATGATTAAGCCTGATAACCAGCCGGCGCCGGGGCAAAAGGCCGTAACGGCCAGAGGAAAGAAAAAGAACTTCCAGCCGCAACGCACCATCGGCGCCTCGGTTGTTCTTTGCGGCGAAGGACTGCATTCTGGCCTGAAAACCGGGCTGATTCTCTCTCCGCTTCCACCCGGCTCCGGGATTGTTTTCTGGGATATCGGCTCCGGGAGGCGTCTGCCTGCGATTTTCGAAAATATACGCTCCACCGAGTACGCCACCACTCTTTCAGATGGTGAGGTAACAATAAAAACGGTAGAGCATATTATGTCCGCCCTGCACAGCTATCAGATAACCAACCTGCTGGTAAAAATAGGCGACGAGGCTCCGGTAATGGACGGATCCGCCATTGATTTCTGTCAGATCATAGAAAACGGGGGCGTTAAAGAGCAGGGGGATATTATCGAGCAGATAGTTATCGACCGGCGCATATCTGTAGGCGACCCTCAAGGGGGGCCTTACCTTTCGGTGGAGCCGTCGGATGAGTTCTCCATACATTACTACCTCGACTATCCTTCTCCCATAGGAAAACAGGAGCATCGCTATGTTTATGAATCGGGAGCCCATTACAAAGAAACCATCGCTCCGGCCAGGACATTCGGATTTTTGCGGGATATCAAAACTCTCGAAGAGGCTGGCCTCGCCATCGGAGGGAAGCTGTCGAACGTTATTTTGATAGATAGCGAGAAAGTGATTAATACGCCTCTACGTTTTCCGAACGAGCCTGCGCGGCATAAAATTCTCGATCTCATCGGCGACCTTTATCTGCTGGGCCGTCCCATAAAGGGGCGGTTTACCGCCAGAAAAAGCGGGCATACCCAAAACGCGGAGCTGGTTGTGAAAATTAAAGAAAACCTTAAAAACCAGAAACGTGAGAAAAACCGGTATGCGATCGGGCGGTAAGTTAAACCTGGCCGCGCTCGCTTCAGGAAATGGATCGAACCTGCAGGCGCTTATAAACGAATGTGAGGCAGGGAGGATCGACGCCAGGATCGCAATTGTAATTTCGGACAATCCGGACGCTAAAGCGCTACAGCGCGCAAGGAAACACTCGATCCAGGCTGTGGCGCTGGAGCGGGAAAAATTCGGTTTGAGAGAGGAGTTCGACTCGGCGTTGGCCGACGCGGCCGAAGAGGCGGGGGCCGATCTTGTCTGTCTGGCTGGTTTCATGCGCCTTGTCTCCCCGGCGTTTCTGGATCGATTCAACGGATGGGTGGTAAACATTCACCCGGCCCTGCTCCCCTCTTTTCCCGGCCTGAAAGCGCAAAAGCAGGCGCTCGATTACGGGGTGAAGATATCTGGTTGCACAGTTCATTTTGTCGATGAGGGCGTTGATACCGGCCCCATAATCTTGCAGTCAGCTGTGGAGGTTTTGCCGGATGACACGGTGGAGACCTTAAGCGCTAGAATTCTAAAGCAAGAGCATCTGTTGTATCCAAAAGCCATACAGCTTATCGCCAAAGGAGCTGTCAAACCCGGCTCCGGCAGGAAAGCTATATCACATTATTAAAAAGACTTATCGCATAACAGCTCGTGGTCCCGTTAAGCATGAAAAACCTGATATTCAGAGTGGCGCTACTCTTATTGCTGTTTTTGTCTTCGCCGGTTTCGATTTTCGGCGCGTCTGATCTCGAAGAGATAATAGGTAAAGTTCAAGAGTCTTTCGACCGGACAAGGGCTATGACGGCCGAGTTTACTCAGGAGACAACAAACAAAGGTTTTGGAAAGACCATGTTTTCTTACGGCGTGGTGACGATAGTGAAGCCGCTGAAAATGAGATGGGACTATAAAAAACCGGCGGGTCTTCTTCTGGTGGCGGATGGAAAAAAACTATGGTATTTTGATCCCGAAGACAACGTGGCTTATTTCGATAGTTTAAGCGGTTACCTTCACCCCAGATCTCCGGCCCTGTTCCTCGCCGGGGATGAGCCATTATCAAGCATTTTCAATATCGAATTGGCTTCCGGCGGAAAAAACGGTAAACTGGGGCTGGTCAGTTTCAAACTTTCTCCAAAAGAGCCGCAACCTGGCGTTAAAGCGATTTTATTAACAGTTGATGACCAGACATACGAGATCAGGGAGATTGTGATGGTGGATTATCTTGGAAATAAAAACAGCCTGACATTTACAAATGTAAATCGGACCGCATCGCCTGACATGTCTATTTTCAGGTTTGAGCCTCCGGCAGGGGCGCAGGTTCGGTCGATGACTAAAATTCCGGGCGGATAAAAGGGAATATTGAGTTTATGAGTACGATCAGTTTAATATCATTTTTCGACGCGGTTACCTTTGAGCGCCTTTACGGTTGGGCCCAGTTCGGTCTTTCCGCGTTAGTTATTCTGGGGCTTCTAATCGTTGTTCATGAATATGGCCACTTTATAAGCGCCCGGCTGGTCGGGGTCAGGGTCGAGAAGTTTTCTATCGGTTTCGGCCCCAAGCTCGTCAGCAAAAAGGTGGGGGATACAGAGTATCTTGTTTCGGCCATTCCTCTGGGCGGGTTCGTGAAGTTCTACGGAGACGCGGCGGAGGAAGTGGAGAACGAGGAAGACGCTTTTTTAAACCAGCCTGTATGGAAGCGTCTTGTCATTGTCTCCGCCGGGCCGGTTTTCAATATTGTCCTGGCTGTTGCGCTGGTGTCGCTGGCGGCCTTGTACGGGCTTCCTGAAGGATCAAGAATCATCGACCAGGTTGTCGATGACACCCCCGCCCAATCGTCCGGTCTTCTAGAGGGGGACAGGATAGACGCCATCGGAGGAGTCCAGATCGAGACATGGCGGCAGGTGCAGGACGCCATTCGCAAATCTCCCGGCAAGAAACTTGATTTCGACATAGCCCGTGGATCCGATCAGCTGACGATTCAGATTACCCCCGCCGAATATACGGCGAAAGGAATCGATGGAAAGGATATAACCATCGGCAGAATAGGCGTGATACCAAGACAGGTGGTGAAAAGCTACCCGCTCCATGAGGCCGCTTTTAAAGGCGTCGAGTGGACCTGGGGGGTTGTCAAGCTTACGGTCTGGGCGATTTCAAAGCTTATAACCCGCGAAATACCAGCGGACCAGATAGCAGGGCCGGTCGGCATAATGCAAATGGCGGGACAGGCGGCTAAAACAGGGATCGCAAACCTTGCCCTGTTTATCGCGATGATCTCCGTGAACCTGGGGATTTTGAACCTTTTGCCAATTCCTGTCCTGGACGGAGGGCACCTGCTCTTTTTCTCTATCGAGGCTGTGGCGGGCAAACCGGTGAAACTCAAACACCAGGAGATAGCCCAGCAGATAGGTGTCTTCATGTTGATGAGCCTCATGGCGCTGGCGTTTTACAACGATTTCACACGCATTTTCAGCGGTTGAACAGGGCCATCAGGGGGGGCCGCTAAGAGGGCCACCAAGGGGGCCACAGGGGGGCCCGCTAAGGGGGCCGCTAAAAGGGGGCCGGGGGCGTTCACTCTGCGCCCAAGAAGGCCCCACGGGCGGGAGCAGTACCTGCCCTACATCCCGTTACGCCCCCGGTTGCGTCGGGCCTTTGGATAAGGAGCGCTTTCCCTACACTCCGGTGGCGTCAGGCCCCCAGATAAGTTTGTGAATCTGGAGGCTCAGCCTGCCTTCGACGCCCGAATCAATCAGCCATTGAGCCATATCCTCAGGCTTGACCAGCCCCCACGCGGGAGAAAAGAGGAGAGTATGGCGTTTATCAAGGCCCCGTTGTTTTGTCAGCGCCACAGCCCAGTCGAAATCATCTTTTGACGTGACCACGAATTTCACTTCATCGCAGTCTCTTAGATTTTCATAATTAGACTCAAGGAAACTCTCTCCCGCCCCCGATCCGGGAGTTTTAATATCCACAATATATTTCGCCCTGGGGTCGAAAGGCTTAAGATCGACAGAGCCGTTTGTCTCCACCAGAGCCTCATAACCTTGATCGCAAAGCATTCTTAAAAGCGGCCCCGCGCCCGGCTGGATCAGCGGCTCGCCGCCTGTAAGCTGAACCAGCTTTACGCCGAAACGCCCGACGCGGCTGGTTATCCCGGAAATTTTTTTTCTCTCCCCTTCGCCTCTGGCGGCGTATTGGGAGTCACAGTAAGAACAATCAAGGTTGCACCCTGAAAGACGGATGAACACGCATGGGAGTCCCGCCCTGGATCCTTCGCCCTGAATCGATAAAAACAGTTCGGCGAGGTTGACCAAATCCACGGGATGAGCGATCAGACAGTCTGTTTACTTCGCGCCATTAGCAAATCATAGCTGATCCTGGCCGCCGCCTGTTCCGCTTCTTTTTTGGTCTTGCCCATTCCGATGCCGTAAGGCTCTCCGAGGATAAAGGCCTGAATCTTGAAAACCTTGTTGTGATCCGGCCCGTTTTCAGAGATAAGCCGGTACTGGGGTTTGGCCAGGATGCGCGATTGACAATGTTTCTGAAGTTGCCCTTTATAGTCTGTTATTCTTTTTTCCTCCGTTATTTTGTCTATGGGGCGCCTGTACAGGCCTAAGAACATTTGATAGACATCGGCAAAAGAAGAATCGACGAACAGGGCGGCTATAACAGCCTCGAAGGTGTTGGAGAGGAGGGAATTTTTTTCACGTCCTCCACTGGTTTCCTCACCTCTGCCCAACAACATGTACTTGCCAAGGTCTATGTCCCTTGCGAACCCGGCCAGCGACTGCTCATTGACTATCTGGGCCCTTATCTTGGAAAGCTCTCCTTCGGACATATCAAGCTTCTGGTGCACAAGATATCTGGAGACGATCAGGTCGATAACAGAGTCGCCGAGAAACTCGAAGCGTTCGTTGTCTTTTAGCCTGAGAAGCTGGTTTTCATTCGCGAAAGATTTGTGTGTAAGCGCCTTGTTAAGCAGTTGCGGATTCTTAAGAGCATGGCCAAAACGGTTGGCCAGCTCTCTTAACTCCTCTCTCCGTTTCTCAACAAGCATACTCAAGCTTCATATTTTTTAAAGATCAAGGATCCGTTCACCCCTCCGAATCCGAAAGAATTGGAGATGGAGTAGCTGATTTCCCGTTTTACCGCGTCATGGGGCGCGTAAAACAGGTCGCATGAGGGATCGGGATTGTCCAGGTTAATGGTTGGCGGGATAATCCCGGTCTCCAACGCTTTCATAGCGAAAATGGCCTCGATGCCCCCGGCGGCGCCCAACAGGTGCCCGGTCATCGATTTGGTAGATGAGACGACCAGATCGTCGGCGCTCCCGCCAAAAGTTTTTCTGATAGCCCGTGTCTCAATCGTGTCCGCCATTGTGGAGGTTGCGTGGGCGTTTATATAACCTATTTGTCCAGGCTCTATACCAGCGTCTTTTATCGCATGATCCATGCACCGGGCCGCTCCCTGTCCGCCTTCCGGAGGCGCGGTGATATGGTATGCGTCGGAACTCATACCGTATCCTGCCAGCTCGGCGTAAATTCTGGCGCCTCTTGCGCGGGCGATCTGTTTGTTCTCCAGGACAACGACTCCGCAACCTTCTCCAATTACAAAGCCGTCACGGTCGCTATCGAAGGGACGGCTGGCTTTCTCAGGCTCGTCGTTGCGTCTCGACAAGGCTTTAGCCGCCGCAAACCCGCCTACGGCCAGACCGGTGATGGCTGATTCCGTTCCTCCGGCGATTATTGCGTCCGCGTCGCCCCTTTCGATCATTCTTCCCGCGTCTCCTATCGCCGAAGACCCTGTAGTGCAGGCTGTGACAGGGCATGAGCTGGGGCCTCTGAGGCCGAACAGTATAGATATCTGACCGGCGGCCAGATTACATAGCACAGCAGGTATGAAGAACGGGGAGATGCGGCGCGGCCCTTTTTCCCGCAAAATATTAGAAGTTTTTTCTATTGCGGATAATCCACCGATGCCTGTCCCCACGACTACGCCGAACCTTTCACGCTGACCGCCGGAAAGTTTTTCATGTTCGATTCCAGAGTCTAAAAGCGCCTCCCTGGCGCCGGTGATGGCGTACTGGATAAAGGTATCCATCTTTTTGATCTCTTTGCCGTCGATATGGTCACGCGGGTCGAAGCCTTTGACTTCCCCTGCTATGCGGCAGGCGTAGTCTTCTGCGTTGAAACGTGTGATCGGGCCGATACCGGAGCGTCCGCCGATTATTCCTCTCCAAGTCTCATCGACACCGATCCCCAGAGGGGTGACCATCCCCAGGCCCGTTATGACGACATTATTCATATGCTACCAGATTAATTCGCCAATTGACGCCAAAATCTCCCGGCGCCAAGACAAGCGCGAAAACCTTTTCTGAATCTGATCAGGCTAGCTTTGCTTCGCAGACCCCGCGATATAATCAACTGCTTGCTGAACTGTCAAAATCTTCTCGGCGTCTTCATCTGGGATTTCGATATCGAAGGCTTCCTCAAAAGCCATCACAAGCTCCACCACGTCCAGCGAATCAGCGTCCAGGTCACTATCGAACTTTGCTTCAGATGTTACCTGAGACGGGTCAACTTCGAGTTGCTCGACAATGATCGACTTGACCTTTTCTTCGATCGACATTAGTCCTTCTCCTGAAAAGTCATTTAACTATTGTAATTCAAACCTAAAAAATATAAAGCAATATCCATTTCTTCGCTTTCCGCAAAACAACGCCCGCCGCCCGCCGCCCGGCGCCCGGTCTCGCTGATTTTCCAGGGGGAGAGACGCGAAACCGCGTAATATGTTTCGACTCCTCTCCGACCCGGCGTTTTAAACCTGAAAGCATATGACACCAAAACGCTCAAGCGTTGGCGGTAAGTATAACTTTCCGGCCGGATGTTTCAAAGCTTTTAGTTAATAAATCCCGCGTAGCGCAAATGATTATAATGGTTTTTCTCCTATATCTGTCCACTTAAAATATCAGCTATTTTTTCAATGTCTTCAGCCGTTCCCGATTGCGTCACTTTTATAGATCTGTCGATGCGCTTCATAAGCCCGCCAAGCGTCCTGCCCGGGCCGATTTCAAGAGCGCGGGTGGCCCCCATTCCGGCGAGTTTTTTCATCGAATCAACCCAGCGCACACAGCCGGTGACCTGGCGTATGAGCCCTTTCTCCACGTCGCCAGCAGTCTTGCTCAGGCCTGCGTCCACGTTGCGGATTACCGGAAATTCCGGGTCTTTGAACGTTATCGACTTCATAAACTCTCTTAAGCCATCTTGCGCAAGAGCCATTAGTGGAGTGTGAAACGGCGCGCTGACACGAAGCTCCACCACTTTTTTCGCGCCACCGGTTTTGGCGAGCTGTATTGCTTTGCTCACATCGCCAGTTTTTCCGGCGATCACCGTTTGCTCCGGGCTGTTGAAATTGGCCGGGCAGACCATCCCCCCGGCTTGCGAGCAAATCTTGCCCACAGTTTCGGCGTCAAGCCCGATAATGGCGGCCATCGCGCCTTCTCCGGCAGGGACAGCCGACTGCATTAATTCACCCCTTCGCCGCACCAGCTTTATTACGTCGGCGAATTCAATGGCTCCGGTGGCAAAGCAGGCGGAAAATTCGCCCAGGCTGTGACCTGCGGCCGCCAACGGTTTTATATCCGCCTTTTCTTTGAGCGCTTCCAACGCTATTATCGACACCAGAGCTATGGCGGGCTGGGTGTTGGCTGTAAGCTGAAGCTGTTTTTCCGGCCCTTTGGAGATGAGCTTGCCCAGATCGAAACCGAGGATGTCGTTGGCTTCTTCTACACGCCTGGCCGCTTTAGGCCCGGTCGATACGAGAGAGTCCGCCATGCCGGCGAACTGCGAGCCTTGCCCCGGAAAAAGCAGAGCTGTTTTATTCATTTTAGAGGTTCCCTTTATTCTGGTTTAACGTTCAGACAAGCGTTGCAAATTATCCCGGCCATCCTTATCTGTCAAAGGTTTATGCCTGGCTCACGGTTTATTTATTTTTTCGGAGCATAATCAGCGCTATTTTTTATCCTCTCTATGAGCCAGTCGAGATCGAACCGGATATGTTTTAACGTGGCGCGTTTATCGTGCGACCAGAGAAGGTGGATCATCCCGTCTGTTGTTCTAAGAATAGTCGGGTAAGAGAAACTCGCCTCCTTGTCCCCCGGTTTGCTTTCAAGGTCAACTATGCGCCTGAATGTCAGGCCGCCATCAGTGGAAACCGCAAGTGACAGCGGATTGCGCCCAATCCTGGAATGATTATACGCAAGGAGCGTCGCGCCGATCTCGTCTATAAAAATGGCGCTTATCGCCGAGCCGGGGTTGGGCAGGTCGGTTATGGTGGCGCTGGCCCAGCTTGACCCGTTGTCAGTCGAATAGGAGCGGCGTATGAACCTGTCCGATTTGTCTCTTGCCAACAAAAGGATGCGCCCGTCCGGCAATTTTACAACCGTCGGCTGAATGGCGTCGTAATCGTCGAGCCGGGCGATTGTTTTCTCCAAAATCTTCCCTTTGCTATATTTCAGCCTCGCTGTGTATGATCCAACCATATTTATTTCATACATGAAATCGGTGAACAGCGGGACCAGCATCGTATGATCGGCGATTTTTATCGGAGGGTTGCGCGGCAGGTTGCCCAGTTTCCAGACCAGTGTTTCACCCTCGCTCCAGGTTTTGCCGTCGTCGGGCGAGGTGACATAATCTACCATCGAACCGCTCCATCCCCCCACCGCCACCGCCGCGAAGAAAAGCCAGATGACCTTGTCGTCATCTTTGAAAAGAGCCGTGTTACCCACCGATTTAGAATAATCGCTGGGAATAATCACACGCGGTTTCGTCCAGGCGCCTGTCTTTTTTTTCCACTCCGCCCCGAAAATCCTGGCTCCGCTGTCTGTCTCCTTGCCTGCGGAAAACCAGGTGGCCAGGATATCGCCGTTTTCAAGCTCGACCATGGACGAGCCGTGAGGTTTTCCGAATCCTTCAGGCGAGGAGATAGTGTCCGATTTAAAAACCGGCTCACAGTAAGCCGCTCCCGTCGACAAGACACAGGATAGTAAAACAAGGCTAAAAAAACGCATCACAAGATTATACGTTCGTATATTACGTGGGTAAAGGCGGGAAGTTCCCGTCAAACGGAATTTACCAGATATACTTCCCTGCGACAGCTCCGAGACGCTCTTTTATTGTCAGCTTGAACGGCCCGGTCACCCGCTCGCTTAAAGCTATATCAGCTTCAAGCTGGCCGCGTAATCTTTTTATGAAAGGATCGTCATTCGAGCCGTGGATAAAGAGGGTGGCTTCACGGGTGGTCAGCATGCTCCGGGGGGTCAGGTTCGCCGATCCGACAGCCGCTATCGTCTGGTCAACCAGAGCCACTTTCGCGTGCGTCATTTTCGGGAAAATATAAACGTTTAGTTTTCCTGTTCGGCCTGATTCAAGGAGCCGGTTTATCGTGGCCATGTTCGCGTAAAGATGAGTGTCCGGATTTTTCGGGAGCACAATGTCTACCTGAACATCTCTTTTTGTGGCTCTGATAATCGCAGATATCACCTTGCTGTCAGAGAAATAGGCGTGTTCCAGGATGATCCTCTGTCTGGCGTGGTCTATTATCTGCAAAATCGCGGTCCTTATCTCGGTGGCGCGCCGGTCGTTAGTCGCAAGAACGTATGGGGCTCCCTCCGGCCACGGGGCCGACCGCAGAACCTTGTCCGCAAAAGCTGGCTCCCAACGCCTGCTTTTTAGCCTGACCATGTAATCATGCCACTCATTATGGTATTCGTCCGCTATGTTCATCCCTCCGAGCAGTACGGTATCGTCATCGATTATGAAATATTTAGAGTGATCGTTGTCTGAAAGCGGATCGACTTTGACTGATATATTTTTATGCTCCTTAAAACCAGAGTTGGCGAAAACAGGGCTCGGCCTGCCTTTTATAATGTCGCCCAGCTCGAAAAAGGTTCCCAGGGCGTCTTTTTTTACGGTGACTTTAACGCCCCTGTCGGCGGCTGATATAAGAGCCTTTACAACCTTTTTGCCAATATTGTCGTCTTTCCAGATAAACGTCTGGACGAAAACGGTCTTGCCTGCGCGGCCTATGGCGCCGAGCGCGGCGTCAAAAGCCTCCTTTCCGTCGATCAGGAGTTCAAGGTCTGAAAGGTTATCAGCCGGAGTCGTAAAAAAGCTCTCTTTAAGTACCCTGTCCGGCTCCGGCCCCAGCCCCAGTGGATTAAAAACAAACTGGATCAAGGCTGTAAAAACCAATAGCGCCAAAGAGCCAAAGACGAAAAAGACGATACCGGGAGTTCCCATCATATTGAAAGTCAGAAAACGGAGTCGTATATGTCCAGGGTTTTCCTGGCCGTATCTTTCCAGGAAAACAGGGCGGATCGCTTCAGGCCTTTCTTTTTTAATTCCTCCCGCAACGCCTCGGAGTGGGCCATTGTCACGATGGCTTCGCTTATTTCCCCGGTATCCAGAGGATTGACAAGAACTGCGGCGTCCCCGACAATTTCTGGCAGAGATGAAACATTTGACGTAATTACAGGCACCCCGCATCCCATCGCTTCAAGAGGTGGAAACCCGAACCCTTCGTAAAGAGTCGGGAACGCAAAAATATCGGCGGACTGGTAGAGATTAATAAGGTCTTGCTCGGTCACATAATTGGTCAGGATAATCTCGTTGTTTAGATTAAACTTTTCGTATGTCCGCAAAATGTCTTGATATAGCCATCCACGTTTTCCGCAAATCACCAGTTGGTATTCTTCATTCAGTTTTGGAAGAGCCATGTTGAAAGCCTCCATCAACCTTGTAAGATTTTTTCTGGGCTCAAGGTTTCCTGCGAAGAGAATGTATTTATTTCTGATCCCGAATTTACGTTTAATCTCCTCCTGGTCGTGGCCGGGAGGGGCCGGGGAATATTGGGGGCTGACAGCGTTGTAGACAACATGAATTTTCTCTTCAGGAGTATTCAGATATTTGATGAGGTCGCTTTTAGTGGATATAGACGGCGCGATTATTTTATCCACTTTGCGTACAACCTGATTTAACAAAATTCTCATGTAGAGGGCGTATTTTTTTGGCACGGTTTCCGTCCTGGTAAAGGCCACAACGTCATGTATGGTCACAACAGTGCGGAACCCGACCGATCGCAGGGGAATCATGAACGCCGGGCCATGAAAAACATCCACATTCTTGTTTGAGAGCAGATGTGGGAGATAAAAACTTTCCCACAAATCACCGATAATATGGTTTTCGTTAGAAATCCATGTCTTGAAATTTGTAAAGTTGCCAAGGCTCCTGAACTCTGATTCATACGAATGATTGTTCGAGATCATAAAATATTCATTAGTAGCGTCGATGCTCTGGAATTCCCTTATCAGGTTTGTGACATAGTAGCCGACACCCGATTTAGGCTCATTGATTGTGCGGATATCCAATCCTATCTTCAATTATTTCCCCCTTTTTCTGAATGCGGCAACTGAAATAAATAATGGATCGCTTCAGTTTCTATCCGGTTTTGTATTCAAGGTCAAACGAATTTCCAGGCTCATAGCGGTAAACCAGAACGCGAAAAGCTTTTCGTAAACCTGGGTGAACGTGTTGGCGAGCCATTCGATTCCGAGCCACCGCCATACTTTCCACATTCTGATCCTCAAATACGAGATTTCAAGCTGATTAATCGTATAGTGGTTATACAGCCGATTATCCTGAAACAGCATGCGTACGCCTTCTGCGGAAAAAAAATGCCTATGAGTAAAGTCGGAGTAGGCGTGCAAAGAGCTGAAATGAGGTACCCGTATGAAAATCGCCCCTCCAGGCCGGAGCAGGCGCGCCGCTTCTTTTAACGTGGCTCTAACGTCGGCGGTATGCTCTAACGAGTCTGTCATAATTATTTCGTCAATCGTCTCATTCTTAAAGGGAAGATGTGGCGCGTCGAGATCCGCTACAACATCCGCCTCGGTGTTGATAAAAAGATCGACCCCTATCGATCCTGGCGATTTTACGTTTCCGCAACCAAGATCCAGAATTTTCTTGTTTAAAATCAAGCTCATGTTTCCCCGGTTTTTCCGGATACTCGCAACCAGACCAACAACGCTCCAATGGTTAGAGCTATATCTGTGACCAGTTTGGCCGTGGCCGCTCCTGTAATGCCTGCCAATGGCACAAGTAAAATATTCAGAGAGATATTTACAAAAAGAGCGCCTGCGACTAATAAAACCGTATTATAACTGGCCCCTACAATGATAAGGGCATTTAACGCGGCGTGGCGGATAAACATGAATGTCATCGCCATCGCCAGCAGGACGAGCGGTTTGCCCGCCGAAACAAACCTGGGGCCGAAAACAAGGTCGATAATGTTGTGTGACAACGGAATGATCGCGCCCCCAATGAGCAAACCGATCAACCCAAGAGACGCGATGATAATATTCATCCATTTTTTGAACTGCCCGTACTCTTCGTCCGCCATCCGCGATAATGTGGGAAACGCGGCGGCCATAACCAGAGTGGGGAACACAAGAGACAGGTCAACCAGTTTTATCGCGGCGGAATATATACCTATCTGTTGAAGGCCCACACCGAGAAGCGGCGCCAAAGCGATATCGATCCTGTAAAAAGCTATCGTAAAAAAGAGTATCAAAGCAAGCGGCCAGGCCTGTCTCAAAAGATTTCTCCAACTGCGCGCGCTCCAGCGTGGTTTTATATTGACACCGTATCTTGCGGTCCATGTCAGGATCGCGGTGGTGGCGGTTATCTGGGCCACTGTCATTATAATCAGCGTAATGGCGATATCAGAGCCGAACAGCATCGCCATGATCGCCGCGCCGGTGACTGTGATTTTCCCGGCGCCCATCAGAACTGTTTCGATATGCATCTTCTCTTTCGACTGGAATATGGCTCCAGCGTAATCGGCGAGGGAAAAAGCGGCCATGTTAGCTCCCATCAGACCGAACAGGCCGATCATCTTAAGATCGTAGCCGGCCAGATAACCGTATCCTGACGAAACTATAATGACCGCTACGCAGAGGAGCGCCTTTAGAGCCAGTATGGCTCCTGCCATATTTTCAAGAAAATCGGAGTCGCGGGACGCCTGCCTTATGAGCAATATGTTAAGCCCTGGATCACCCAGGAAAACCACGATAGCCGTCACCGAATAGAGCAGAGAAAATGTACCGAACGCCGCTTCTCCCAGCCACCTTGCGAGCACGATATAGAACGCAAACGAGAGAACGCGCGCAATCAACTCTGTGGCGGTTTTAAAGACGAGGTTTTTGCCTATCCTCCTGACTGGCGGCATCAGCCTGCAAGGATCCTAATCAAGAATGTTTTTGATGACGTAAGTTGGCTTGCTCTGCGACTCATGGTAAGTCCGCGACTGCATCTCGGCCAAAAGCCCTATGGAGACGAACTGGACTCCTATAAAAATCAGCATGACCGCAAGGAGCAAGGCCGGCCTGTTGCTTAAGGGCATTTCAAAGAAGAACCTCTGGATAGTAAGCAAAGCGCCCAGCGCAAACCCGGCCACGCCGCTTATCATCCCGATAAGGCCGAATATCTGGATCGGACTCGTCGAATAACTCAGAAGAAATTTTACGGTGATAAGGTCGAGCAAAACCCTGATAGTGCGGCCGATTCCATACTTGGAGACCCCGGCCAGCCGCGGACGATGGTTAACTTTCATCTCCGCCACTTTTACCCCCATCCACGAGGCGATGGCCGGTATGAACCGGTGCATTTCGCCGTAGAGCTTTATGTTTTTGATCACATCGCTGTGGAACGCTTTTAGCGAGCATCCGTAATCGTGCAGGTAGACTTTTGTAGTCCATGAAATAATCTTATTGGCGATCATCGAAGGCAGTTTGCGTGTCAGAAAATTGTCTTTTCTGTCGAACCTCCAGCCGGAAACGATATCGTATCCTTCGTTAAGCTTGTCGATCATCGCCGGGATATCGGCGGGATCGTTTTGCAGGTCGGCGTCTATTGTGATAATAGTCTCGCCTCTGGCATAATTGAACCCGGCGGAAAAAGCGGCGGTCTGCCCGAAATTTCCCCGTAGCCTGATGATTTTCACTCTTTTATCCCTGTTGTGGTGCGTTTTAAGTTTCTCGAAAGTCTGGTCGGTGGAGCCATCGTCCACGGCGATGATTTCAAAGCCGGGGTCGAGTTTTTCAAGAACAGGAATCAGCTCCTCGATGAAACTGTCGATGTTTCCCGCCTCATTATAGACAGGCGTTACCAGGGATATTTTCGGATTCGGGATCATGTCCTTTAACAGCTATTAAAACAATTGATTCTACTTCATTAATCTGGCTCCGGCAAGTTTTGCAAGTCCAAGGTATGCGTTGCATTTCATGAAAAGCCGATTATACTGTTTGGCTGGAGCCGAAGTGGCGGAACTGGTAGACGCGCATGATTCAGGGTCATGTGTCCTTACGGGTGTGGGGGTTCGAATCCCCCCTTCGGCACCATTTAACCCTCACTGATGATGATCTTGGGTTGGGCCTTTTGATAAACGCCGGGTTTGAAATTATCCTTATGAATAAACGCAAGCTCCTGCCTGGCGCCGCTATGGCGCCGCTGGGGAAAATCATCGATCCGGTGACCCTTATGATACTGGACGATCACCTATCGCGCGTATTTCCATTCAGCGCTTTCGCCAGAGACTTTTTTGTCATAGCCCGGAGACCATAATAGCTGGTCAATGAGACCAAGGGGTGATTTGTTAAGCTTTTTAATATGCGTCCTGCATAAAGAGCTTACGCCAGCGTAAATTCCTGGTGTTCTGGGCGCAAGAATTTGCAACCGAACAAAACTTTGCCCACCTCCCGGCGAACCCATATTATCTCCGACTCGATAACATTCTTGTCTCTATCCGGCTCCGAAACGCAATGAATCAGCGCCGTAAGGCCGGTCTTGATATTTTCGTTCCTGTCGGTTATAAACTGCGCTCCTCCAGGGGAAGAGTCAACCAGGGTAGGGATGATTTTGTGTGACATCAAACCATCCTGGATAATGATGGAGATCTCGCTGTATGTTCTCCCTTCAGTGCGCGGATGCGAGCGCTTACTTTCCATTTTTCCCCACTCTTCTATCACCGTATTGTTAATAAGGCTGTCAAAATTATATCACTTTTTATTATATTTTTCTAAAAGCCGGATTAATGGCAAAAAACGGGTCGCACACAGTAAATTCAGCTTTTTGCCCAGATCCGCGACTTTGCCGATTATTAACAATGAAATGGTCGAACGCGATCTGTGACGTTGGCGCCCACAAAATGCCCACAATTACTGAATTGAAAAGGAGAATGGTGTAGAATAGGAAGTGTAAGCGCAGGATAAAAAGGAAGTTACATACCGTCGGGGCGTGGCGCAGTCTGGTAGCGTACTTGACTGGGGGTCAAGTGGCCGGAGGTTCAAATCCTCTCGCCCCGACCATTTTCATTTTAACTCATAACTTAATT
>ENA-ORDP01000128-ORDP01000128.1-marine-sediment-metagenome-genome-assembly--contig:-NODE-128-length-49204-cov-4.080815_pt1 | contig 49204 bp, 42 predicted proteins | sample MGYA00248627_ERZ508539 | MGnify/ENA primary metagenome ERZ508539 (study PRJEB26208, sample SAMN05571518) | marine sediment metagenome | biome: deep sea; feature: Hydrothermal vent; material...
CGCCTGACGACTTTTCGCTCGATTTCGCTACGAAAGCAATTTTTAGAGGTTCCCTTATTCCCTTTTACGAACTTTCCCGGAGCCTTGTCAATACACACATACTCGATTTTCGCGCATATCAATCTTCTGGAAGCCGACAGCGAATTTTTAAATCAAACTGACTCCGATCCAAGGCAATATGCACCTGACAGTCTGGCTTTTTTTAAGTGAGAGGTCAAGCTGTCCATTCCTGGAAATTGTATGGGGAGCGGAGGGTAATGATCTGGTAAATTTATTTATGGGGCCTCTAAAAGCCCATCATCAAAAAACGAGTGACACAACAAATGCCTTGCCGACAGGCAAATAATCGACAAGAATACTGCTTTATTAATTTTTCAAGTATCTTTGCCCGTGAAAATTGATGACCCTGTGTATGTCGCCGGACATAATGGCCTTGTAGGCTCCGCCATATTAAAGGAGCTGAAAAAGCAGGGATATGGCAACCTCATATGTAAATCCAGGCAGGAGCTAGACCTTTCAAACAGCTCTGATGTAGCCAGTTTTTTCGAAGAGGAAAAGCCTGAATATGTTTTCATGGCCGCCGCCAAAGTGGGTGGTATATACGCAAACAACGCTTATCCCGCAGACTTTATATATCAGAACCTCATGGTTCAGAATAATATCATTCATAATTCATATCTAAATGGCGTCAAGAAACTTCTGTTCCTCGGCTCTTCATGCATTTATCCAAAACATTGCCTTCAGCCTATGAAAGAGGAATATCTGCTTTCAGGGCCCCTGGAGCCAACTAACGAGCCATACGCCGTGGCCAAAATAGCCGGAATAAAAATGTGCTCAAGCTACCGGCGGCAATATGATGTCGATTACATAAGCGCGATGCCGACGAACCTCTATGGAAATAATGATAACTTTGACTTGCAAAACAGCCATGTTCTTCCAGCTCTTTTACGAAAAACTCATGAAGCCAAAATCTCCAAAGCGCCTGCCGTGACTATATGGGGAACAGGCTCTCCTCGCCGCGAGTTCATGTACGTTGATGATATGGCGGCCGCTTGCGTCTTTGTCATGAAAAACTATTCGAATTCAGAGATAATAAACATAGGCACAGGAAAAGACGTTACAATCCGGCAACTTGCGGAAATAATCATTGATGTCGCCGGGTACAAAGGGGAATTGCGATTTGACGAATCAAAGCCTGACGGCATGCCGAGAAAGCTGTTAGATGTATCCCGTCTTAAATCTTTTGGCTGGACAGCCTCGACCGATTTGAAGGCTGGAATAGCAAAAACTTACGAGTGGTACTTGTCCGCATTGGAAAACGGCGATATCCGTATGTAAGAGGCGTTTTCTTCTTCTGGCCTTTAAATCTTTTATAGAAACCGTTCAAGCGGCATATAATTCGCGCATGCTTTCAAATATTTTCAGCGTAAAACAAGTTGTTTGCGCCGCTTTAGCTATCGTTATATTTATCGGGTTAAACGGATGGATACTAAGAAACGCGCCGGTAAAAGGCGGAGACACCCACCATTACCTGGACGCTGTGGATGAGCTGTACGAAAATGGATCAATTACAAAAAGAAATCAAAACTATTCCGGGTATGTTATTTTTTTGACTTTCTGCAAAATAATTACTCCTCATGGATATTCATACCTGTCTACATCGGTCGCCATACAAGTTTTTGTGTCATTCGTGGCTCTTTTATCAGTTTATTATTTAGGCGTATCCATATTTTCTTTTCCCACCGCCTCGTTATCAACACTCTTTTTTTCACTAAACTATTACTCGCTATTCTGGAACCAGTACGTTTTGACAGATTCTCTTTTTATTTCCTTCGTTACCATCTCCTGCGCGACAGCTCTATTATCATCGCGCGACCGAAGATACCTGGCGATATCGATACCGGCAATCATATTTACGGCGATGTTACGTCCTAACGGACTGGTATTTTTTCCGGTCTTTCTGATTTATATAATTTCAACCCTCAGAGTGAAAGCGCGCGCGTTGATATACATTGTTCTGGTGATATGCGTCACAATTGGAGCCTCATTTCTATCAACGCAATTCCAAAAAGCCACTGGCAGGATTCAGGTTTTGGATAACCTGGAAGGCGGCACACTAATCTGGGGTCAAAAATATCTCCCCATGCCGAAAATGGAAAAAAGAAGCGGAGAAACAGTGAAAGACACTTTAAATTATTTTATTGATTATCCGAAGGACGTAATCTATCTTGCAGTATCCAGAATTTACATAAATTATTATTTTATTCGGGATGGATATTCCAAAAAGCATGTTGTTTTTCTTATGATAGCGTTACCTCTTTTTTATCTTCTTTCCATAGCAGGTGTGGTGAGGAGTTTTACTGTTGGAGTCAATAGAGACAAGCTCCTGCTATTAGGGATAATTACAGCTCAAACCATTGTATTCGCAGGCACATACGCGGATTACGACCCCAGGTTTTTGTGCTATATTATCTCGCTTATCGCATTGTTCGCTTTTTATGGTTTTGAGTGGATCATAAAACCGTGTTTTCCGTCATTCAGGTCGAAATTTGTTTCTTGACACTATTGCTATTACGGCTAATATCATGGCGCCATTACATTGAGCTTTTCATACGAAGAATACAGAAATAAGCGAGTGTCGCATTGGGATAAAGTCGCCGGGGATATAGACACCTGGAGAAGATGGAGCCGACATTATCACAAAAAACTCGCGACGATATATAATTTTCTTATTCCCAACAAGCAAAATATACTGGAGGTTGGATGCGGCTGTGGTGACTTGCTCGCCTCTCTTTCTCCGGCTCACTCGGTTGGCGTAGATTATTCACCGGAAATGATCAAGGTCGCCAGGCAACGTCATCCAGATATCACGTTTATTTGCTCCGACATTAATGAACTGGAGAAAGATGAGAAGTTTGACATCATTATTATGTCGGATCTTGCGAGTGAGCTGTGGGATGTGCAGGAGACATTGACAAAGATAAAAAGGTTTACGAAACCCGATACAAGAATAATATTTAACTTCTACAGCAGATTGTGGGAAGCGCCTTTATCCCTGGTAAAGTCCATGAAACTTTCCACGCCCACACTCAACCAAAACTGGCTTACGAAAGAGGATATTACGGGTATTTGTCATTTGTCCGGTTTTGAAGTAATCAGGAGTTGGCAGGAGATTTTACTGCCGCTTCCCATTCCCGCCCTGGATAGCCTTCTAAACAGGTTCTTCGTAAAGCTGTGGCCCTTTAAACATGGCGCGCTTACGAACTTTATGATAGCAAGGCCCTCCCCGGTCGAGTCGAGCGCTAGCGCTAAACCTACGGTATCGGTATTGGTTCCAGCGAGAAACGAAGCTGGGAATATTTCCAATATTTTAAAAAGAACGCCAGAGATGGGAGGCGGCGTTGAGCTTATCTTCGTCGAGGGTCACTCTAAAGATGACACTTACGAAACAATTGAGCGTGAAATAAAAAATCATCCTGAGCGGCGCGTTAAACTTATCCGGCAAACAGGAAGTGGCAAGGGGAATGCTGTCAGGGAGGGGTTCGATATCGCTACCGGTGACATTTTAATGATTCTTGACGCCGATTTAACCGTGCCACCAGAAGACTTGCCTAGATTTTATGATGCGATAGTTTCAGGTAAGGGAGAGTTTGTAAACGGAGTGCGCCTTATTTATCCCATGGAAGATGAAGCAATGCGCTTTTTTAATCTATTGGGGAACAAGTTTTTCAGCATGGTATTTTCATGGCTACTCAACCAACCTGTAAAAGACACTTTATGTGGCACAAAGGCGCTAAGCAAGAAAAACTATGAAAAAATTAGTATGAACCGCGCCTATTTTGGCGATTTCGATCCTTTCGGAGATTTTGATCTTCTTTTCGGAGCGTCCAAACTTAACCTTAAAATCATAGACCTGCCGGTCCGATACCGAGCCCGGTCATACGGCGAAACCAATATTCAGCGCTGGAAGCATGGGTGGCTGTTGATTAAAATGTCCTTTTTCGCAATAAGACGGCTCAAGTTCACCTGACGCCCGTATATCAAAGTGGAGAGATAAAACACGCCAGGTTTTATCCACATGGGAGCGGTGACTCAGCTTCCAAAACCGCCAGGGTTGGCTTTATGCCACCTGTAAGCCGTTTCAACAATGGATTCCAGGTGGGGATACTTGGGTGTCAGCCCAAAAGTTTTATCTATATGTTCCGACGAAGCTGTCAGGACAGGCGGGTCGCCATCACGCCTTGATCCCTCCTTAACGGCGATACGCTTGCCGCTTATTTTCTCCACAAGTTTTATAACCTGACGGACCGAATAACCAGAGCCGTTTCCAAGATTGAACGCCGCCGGCTCTCCGCCTTGTTTTATGTAATCGATGGCCTTGATATGCGCTTCGGCAAGATCAAGGATGTGTATGTAGTCGCGGACACATGTTCCGTCGCCGGTTGGATAATCGGCTCCGAAAATGGTAATCCTCTGGTTTTGCCCCAGCGCGGCTTTGATCGCAAGAGGGATAAGATGAGTCTCAGGGTCATGGTCTTCGCCCAGTCTTCCATCAGGATCGGCTCCTGCGGCGTTAAAATAACGGAGAAACACCGGCCTCAATCCATCTGATCTGGCGAAGTCCAGAGCCATCCGCTCAAAAACCATTTTAGAAAAACCGTATGGGCTCACAGGATTTTTTGGACAATCCTCAGGAATCGGAATTATTTCAGGGATACCGTAGACTGCGCATGACGATGAAAATACAATATCTCTAACGTTATTGCGGATCATGGCCGAAAGCAGGATAAGGCCATTCGATACGTTATTTTTATAATATTTGTCCGGCTCCTTGACAGATTCTCCAACATATGAAGACCCGGCGAAATGAAGAACAGCGTCGATAGAATAAGTCGAAAATATGGTGTCCAGCAGATTCGCGTCGCCTATGCCGCCTTTTACAAGTTGACCGCTTAAAACAGCTTTTTCATGGCCAGTGGAAAGATCGTCGATCACGATAGCGTCCCAGCCATCGACCGCAAGCCGTTCGACGCAATGACTGCCTATATATCCCGCGCCGCCGGTGACAAGCGCGGTTTTTCTGTTTTTGATCATATTAACCGATATTTCCCAAAGACCCCTGGCTGGCAGAGCCGTTTATCCCTGAACATTTCAAGCGACCTATCATAGATATTTTTGCCCTGTTATTAAACCTGAATTCATATTACCGACTTCACCCATTTCTGCGGTATTGCCATGAAACAATTTATTTTTTCCGCCATTCGATATTCTTCACCATTACTCCAAGGTCCCTTTTATCGCCTCCTGTTTTCATCTTAAGCGGATTGTAAGCGTAATCAGTTTTGAGCCACAATATCACATGTGATTCTCTTTCAGCTTTTACAGGAATTACGATATTCCTCCACCTGTTGTCATTAAAGATTTCTCCGGTTTTATAATCGCCAAACCATACGACAAGTTTCTGAGGATTTTTATCCAGGCCTGGTAAAGGAACAGAGACTGGAAGTATCAGCGAATCGCCCTCCACTTTAACATTTAACACCGCTTTATTCCCCATCCATCTAGCTTTGCCTCCATCCGCCTGCTTCTCCCACTGGTAAAACCCGTTAAAGTAGTTTAGGTTTACCGGCCTTGACCAGAGAAGGGACGCCTGAAAGGCCAAACCGAGAATCAAAATGGCCGTAACGGCAAAAACAGTTTTGCGTTTTGGTGTTATAGATTCGAACTGCGGGTAAACCATCTTTCCCAGTATGGCGAGCGATATCCAGAAAACAAGTTGAAAGGGCCGCACGTTAAAAACATAATTAAACATGGCATGAGCCAGCAAAGCGGTTATCGCCAACGCATAACTGGCTGACAATCCCGATCTCACACGCGAAGGGCCGGATTTTATGAATTTGATGAGCGCGTATCCGGCCGAGCCTAATAAAGCGAAAAGCGAGAGCAAGCCGGCAAGCCCGCGCTCCGCCAAGAAGTTGAGATAGTAATTGTGCGCGTCGACCCGTAAGGTTCCGAACTCGTTCCAGTAATGATTTCTATAATATTGAAGGTTCAGCCCTTCGTATGTGTAGTAATCAGGGAAAAAATATGTGTATCTGCCAAGGCCGACTCCAAGCGCCGGATAGTCACCCGCCATTTCTATAGCCGCTTTCCAAAGCTTGAGCCTGGACTCTTGAGTGAAATAGTAATAAAACTTCGTTAACCTTCCGTCCAGGATGAACGCATCGGCTACAAGCGTCAGGCCAATGATGGTCACAGGAAGAAGAATATAAATAGCGAGGCGTATTTTCGGCCGGGTATGGCGGCGAATAAGGATCACCGTCACAATTACGGCAAGAGCAAGAATAAAAATGAACCCGGCTCTTTGCACCGTGAGAAATGTCACAAGGCTAAAGAGCGCGATAGCTGGAATGTAAAGTAAAGTGGTCTTGCCTGAATTGGCGGGACGGAAAATGAGCGCTCCCGCCGACATGAAGATGGCTACCGCCATGTACTGGACAAGAATAGGCGTATTAAAAGCAAACGCGCTTACTCCTTTATTTATTTTTTTAAGAGATAGAGTCAAATATCTGTCCGGCCTTCCCTCTGGCGCCAGATAGAAAAGGATTATGCCGGCGATGGAAATAGCGACCGCCATGATTAGAAAAGCGGTAATTGTCATTTGCGCCGCTTTTTCCTCTTTGCGGGGCCAAAAATTATACGTTATAAAATAAAGAGCCGCGGCGCTTGCAATATCGGAAAGAAGGCGTAGATAATTTGTTAACGATAATTGGTGGTACTGGAGCCACGTGTTGAAAATCCGTTCAGGACTTCTTGTCCAATACTCGTAGACAAATTCCTTTCCATCAAGCGGCAGGCTCACCGCCGCCGCTGTGACGAAAAAAAGAACAGGATACTTAAGCGGAAACGAAAACGGCTTTCTGCTAATAAGCCAGCGCGCTACTGCTGATAAAATCACTACCAACACAAAGATGTCGATCATATAGAAAAATGGTCTGTATGAGACACTCAGGAAAAACGGAGTCGTGATTAAAATGGCAAAAACGCCGTTTATCGGGTTGGCGACCGTAACAACAGCGAAAAAGAAAATAATTATTATCGCAGTGACGGTTTCTTGTATTGAAAAAAGGTAAACCAGAACACCCATGAGCGTGACGAGACCCGTTATCCATACAGGATTTACCGCTTTTTCATCTTCATCAAGATAAAACCGGTATTTAGATAACATTGCCCATTGAACTCCCTAATATTGGCGTAATATTACTAACATCGCGCAATTTCCACAACACGATTCAGTCATATAAGTAGATGGATAACTGCGCGGCGAATGATATTGTCAGATAAAATATACCGGCGCAGACTTTGCCGCAGTAGCTGTCTTCAACTGGCCGCCATGTTTTTGTAAAGAGAGAGTGTTTTCTCTATAACAATCTCTTCCGAGAATTCCCGTTTTACTATTCGGCGCCCTGCCCTGCCCATCCTCGCGCAAAGCTGACTGTCTTCAAGTAGTTTATAGATTGCATTGGCTAGAGACTCCACATTACGCGCGGAGACCAGCAGTCCGTTGACTTCATGCCGAACTATCTCGCGGCTACCCGGGATGTCGTACGCGACAAGAGGTTTTTCGCACGAAGCGGCCTCAATAAGGGATTTTGGCACTCCCTCACCGTAAACCGACGGCAATACGACGATTGCCGCGCTTTGCAATACTTCGAGTATATCGTTTCTGTATCCCCAATATTCAACGGCTCCGTCGTCATTCCATTTGCGCAACTGCTCGTCCGGTATTGACTCTGGATTCCCACTGTCAGGCTTTCCTACCATCACAAAGCGCGCCTTTGCGCCGCGCTCTTTTAGAATTTTTGCGGCTTCAATATAATTCTCCATACCTTTCGACCTGATCATGCGCGACGACAGCAAGACAATCGGATCACCACCGGGCGCTTTAAGCGCCGGTTTGAATACGTCAGTATCAACACCGGAGCCTTTTATTAGCTCCGCCTGATTGTCGCTTACAATTCCGTTCCTCACAAACTGGCCGAGATCGTCCGGGTTCTGAAAGATCGCGCAGGCGCTTTTGCGCCTTAGGAACAGGCTCAGGAGGTTTTTCAAAAAAGCGCGGACGATGGACGCCTTTACTCCTTCGGCTGTAAACAAATGCCCCAGCCCTGCAAGCGCGTTGACTGTGGCCGGGACTCGCGCTATCAGGGCGGCTATTGAGCCGTATACAATTGGCTTGAGCGCCACGTGATGGGCTATGTCCGGCTTTTCGCGCAGATATATGCGGATAATTTCCAGAAGCGCCGCAAGCTCCATGATCGGATTTATGTTTCGCCTGTCGAGCTTCAGAGGAATAAGCTCAAAACCTTCATTCCTGATTTTTTCGCCATAGTCAACAACGCGCGCGGCGATGACAACCTCATAGCCGTCTTCCCTTGCCGCCCGCGCTATAGGCAAACGGTGTGACCAGAAATACCAGTCTTCCGTCACTAAATAGATAATTTTCATTTCGAATCATAGGAATGCCGCATACACAGCGAATTGAAACAGATATCTGCCTGTGGCTTGTAATAAAACAGGCTTTACCAGGGGTGGATTCAGAAATATATCTCAGGACGACTTTTCTGCTTTTAATGCGTTTTGCAGTATCTTAAGCTCTTCATCTCCGATATCAATAAATCTAAACCCCATCTCAACCAGACCGTCTTCCCTTTTTTTAAGATGCGCCACTTCGCCTTTAAGCTTAATAAGCTCATCGTCCAGCGCGAGGGTAAGATCGAACTCCGCCACATGCGGAAGCGGATTCTCCGCCTCCACAAGCATCCCGCCTTCGGAGACGTTCAGAGTCGTTGCGGTATAGCCTTTTTCCAGTTCGCCATTTTTACCATAAGCTTTGACGGCGGTGAAACATAGTTTCTCCACCCTTGGATATTTTCTTTCCTTTTTTTGATCGCTCATCTTGTTTCCCTAGCTCCCATATCTCCTGTTGACTATTTTATACTATATTTATCAGGATTTTCCTAGCCTGCCCGTTTTACAGGAAGCGTGATCTCAAACGTCGAGCCCTTCCCCGGACTGCTGATTACTCCGATCGACCCCCCGTGCAATTCGACGATACTTTTACATATAGAAAGCCCCAGCCCCGATCCCGGCTCCACCCCCTGATGGATTCTTCTGGCCTGCTCGAATTTACTGAACACAAGGCCTTTATCCTCGTCATCAATCCCTGGGCCGGTATCGGACACCTTTATAATAATCGAGCCGTTTGAGGCTTCTTTGGATATTTTTATGGTGCCTCCGTCGGGAGTGAACTTGACAGCGTTCCCAATGAGATTGTTAATAACCTGCAATAGCTTGCTGGAATCACCTTCCATTTGCGTTTCCTCGCCAAGATTTATCACGGTCCACAATCCCTTTTCCCTGGTGGCAAACTCCATTATGCTCATGCTTTCCATAATGATATCATCGATAACAATCGGATCGTAGGCAAGGCTCATCTTCCCTGCTTCGAGTTTGGATATATCCAGAATGTCATTGGTTAACTGGCTGAGCCTGTTGCAAGATCGCATCATGTTTTTGGTCTCACGCTCAAGTTTCGCCCCTTCAGGCGACGATTGGATTACCTTGATAAAACCTCTGATAACATTTAAAGGCGACCTGATATCATGGGAGACGACCGCCACAAACTCGTCCATCCTTCTGTTCAATTCGTTTAAAGAGCGGTTTTTCTCCTCCAGCTCCGCGGCCAGCAGGGCCTTCTCCTCCGCGCGGGCGAGCCGTCTGTTGACACCGGACAGCATAAGGCCTCCCGTAAGGAATATAACCACAACAAACGCCACAAGCATTACCGATTGACGAAAACCGATGTTGAGCAGATGGGTAGCCTCTGATTGAGGAGAAGCGACCACCATCACCCATTGCTGGTCGAGAATCTTTATTCTGGATTTTGATAAAAACCAGTTTTCCAGCCCCATATTAACTTTGAGGTTGCGTTTCCCCTCATCAAGAAAATGCCATCCTTTCACTTTTTCTCCATCCTCGACAGCGCCAAATTCTTTTCCTAATCGCGCTGTACCGCCATTCGCGCTTCCGTATAATGAATTTAGAAAAAATGAAAGATTCACAGGATCGGCCAGAATTTCGCCTCCTTGTGTGTAAAGCCAGGCGAACCCCGATTTTTCGATGTGGACCGTCTTAATCAGGTTGGTTACAAGATCGCCCGCGCTTAGAAGCGCCATAACCATTCCAGACGCGTATATGGCGCTTGGGCCCTCCCCGCTTTTTTCATCCCTTTCAAGCTTGCGCGAGATCGGCATGCCGATGGCTATGCCGAGATAGTCTTTCCACTTAAACATCCGCTTTGAAATATTCACTCTGAAATTTTTCATGGTCTCCTTGAAAAATTCCTGTATCTGGGGCCTTATCTGGAATGGATCCGGCCCTTTTATAACGACTGCGGCTTTCCCAACGCCATTTCCGTCTAAAAGCATCATATGGGAGATTCTTTCGTTGTGCCTCCTGAGGACGCTACTGAAAATAGCGTGAACTTTTGGGGTATCATAGTTTTGTATCGCGTCAAGCTGGGTTTGGAACACAATCTCGCTTATGACCCGCTCCATAAAAAGCTCGACAGATTTGGAAGACGATTCGGAGATTGATTGAAGATTGCTTAGGAAAGCGCGTTCCCCTTCCTCCTGAATAGTGCGGTTAAGGTTTATGGCGATAAGCGCCACTCCCGCCAGAGCCAGCGATACACCCAGCCAAATGAGCCAGATATAATGGTTTATGGCTTTTTTTTCACTCATCGCATCCCCGCGCCGCTTTTTACCGTAATCTTATCATCATGCCTTTACCGCGCGTCTATTTTTCCTGCCCCTGATAGGTTCTTCTTCCCGACGGTTTCCGGAAAATCAGCCGGAGCGGGGCTTTATCGAACCCTGCGTTGATCCTTATCTGATTGGCTATATATCTGCGGTATGAAAAATGGACTCCGCGCGGAGAGTTGGTCATAAAAATAAAAGTCGGCGGCATGATGGAAGCCTGCGTCGCGTAATATATTTTTACTCTTTTATTTCTGAAAAGGGATGGACGCCTGCTAAGGGTCACGCGCTCCATCATGGAGTTGAGCTTGCCGGAGCCTATTCTTTTTCTGCACTGTCCGTAAACTTCCATCACCACGTCGAATATTTTGTCCAGCCGCTGGCCGGTCAGCGATGATACGAACATGATCGGAGCGTGCGAAAGAAATTTTAAACGCGCCCTGATTTTCTCCTCATATACCAGCGTGGTTTTATCGTCCTTTTCAACGATGTCCCATTTGTTTACTACTATCACGCACCCTTTCCCAGCGTCATCTATAAGGCCCGCTATCTTTGTCTCCTGAATGGTCACACCTTCGATGGCGTCTATGAGCAATAGGGCCACATCGGATCGTTCTATGGCTTTGATCGCCATTATCACCGAAAATTTCTCCAGTTTATTCGTCACCTTCGCTTTCCTGCGGATACCGGCGGTATCGATCAACGTATATTTTCTCCCGTCCCTTTCGATCTCGGAGTCTATGGAGTCACGTGTCGTGCCTGCGATCTCACTTACCATCATCCGGCCGGTTCCGAGAAGCTTGTTTACCATCGACGACTTTCCAACGTTCGGCTTTCCCACTACGGCAAGTTTTACAGGCTGATCTTTTACCTCATCGTCGCTTACAGCCTCATCTTTTTCCTCAGGGATAAAGCGGACGGTCTCCTCTAAAAGCCCTTCTATTCCGATGGAATGCTCCGCGCTGACCGGAAAGATATCGGAAAATCCGAGCCGGGCGAAATCCTGGGCTTTTGGCTCGACCGACGGATTATCAATTTTGTTTACAACAAGGCGTATCTGTTTGCCCGCTTTACGCAGGCTCCTTGCGATCTGCTCATCTATGGGTGTTATACCCTCCTTGCCATCGACCACGAAATAAATGATATCAGACTCTTCTATCGCCATCTGGGTCTGCTCCTGGGCCTGGGAAAGGATAATATCCTCCGATTTCAGCTCGAACCCGCCGGAGTCAATCAGGCCGAATCTTCTGCCATATTTTTCCACACTGGCTATATTCCGGTCGCGTGTGACACCGGGAATCCCGTCCACTATCGCAGGCCTGCCCCCCACAATTTTATTAAAGAGTGTAGACTTGCCCACATTAGGCCTGCCTACTATTGCTATATAGAACATGATGGTTTTGACATAACAGACAACATATCTCCCATGACTGAGTTTTTTATAACGTAATTATTGAATAATGAAGTTAGAAGTATGAAAGCACATTAATTGGAGCGCGTATATTTTGCAAGGGGACATCCTATTTTATTTAGCAAAGGTTATCTTACACATTGTAGACCTTCAGAGCCGTGGACGCCCCTATAGCGTCCAAGTTCAATGTTTGCTCTTAACATAATATATTAGCCTTCCATGAATTTCGAACCAGTTCACCATATAAGCTCCAAAGGATTTATAATACGAATTCGTTGAAATCGCGCCTGTGGCGATTATAATTAGAGTTTACCAAATCTGGAGGTTTAACGGTGAGCGTTGATATAAAAGCGGTTAATGAGCTTGTAATGGAAAAGTCCCGTTTCGTGGACGATTTGCAAACCGAGGTGGGCCGGGTCATAGTGGGGCAGGAGAAGATGATCGGCGGTATGCTGACCGCGCTGTTGTGCGATGGACACGCTCTTTTGGAAGGCGTTCCGGGGCTTGCGAAAACATTATCGGTCCATTCTATGGCCAGAGCCATTGATCTTGGGTTTAAGAGAATCCAGTTCACGCCCGACCTTCTGCCTGCTGATCTTACCGGTTCGGAGATATACAACGCCGGCGACGGCACTTTCACAACCAAAAAAGGCCCTCTGTTCACCAATATTGTTCTGGCGGACGAAATCAACCGCGCCCCCGCCAAAGTGCAGAGCGCTTTGCTCGAATCGATGCAGGAAAGACAGATCACCATCGGCTCCCAGACTTTTAAACTGCCGGAGCCGTTTATCGTCCTGGCCACACAAAATCCGATCGAGCAGGAGGGAACTTATCCTCTGCCGGAGGCGCAGGTGGACAGGTTCATGCTGAAACTTAAAATCGATTATCCGTCAAAAGACGAAGAGATAAAGATAGTTCACCGCATGGCGGCAGGCTCTGCCCCGGATGTAAAACCGGTTGTGGCGCCGGTAAACCTTATCGAAGCCAGGAGCGTTGTAAACCAGATTTATATCGATGAAAAGTTGATCGCTTACATAGTGAATATTGTGGACGCATCAAGGAAACCAGGAGATTACGGCCTCGACATTGGCAGTCTCATCGAATACGGAGCCTCCCCCAGGGCGTCGATTTATCTTACACGCGCCGCGCGGGCTCACGCCTTTTTAAATCATCGAGGTTATGTGACCCCCGATGATATAAAGGCGGCTGGTATGGATGTCTTGCGCCACCGGATAATACCCACGTATGAAGCGGACGCTGAAAATGTAACGGCGGAGGATCTGATAACAAAAATATTTAATGCGATCGAAGTGCCGTGACCTCTAAAGCAGTCTCCGATCTGCCCGCCAGAATCCGCGAAATAGAAATCCGGGCCCGCAAAGTGGTCAACAATATATTAAGCGGTGAATACCACTCCATTTTTAAAGGGCATGGCATGGAGTTTTCCGAAGTTCGGCCCTATCAGCCAGGCGACGATATCCGATCTATGGACTGGAACGTGACCGCAAGGTACGGGGAGCCCTTCATAAAGGTTTTCCATGAAGAGCGTGAGCTTGTAATGACTCTTCTCGTGGATATGTCAGCTTCGGGAGATTTTGGCTCCGGGGAGAGGTTCAAGTCAGAAATTGCGGCGGAGCTTTGCGCCGTTCTCGCTTTTTCCGCGATAAAAAATAATGACAAAGTGGGCCTTATCGCTTTTACGGATAAAGTGGAGCTATATATCGCCCCTAAAAAAGGTAGAACGCATGTTCTGCGCCTGATCCGGGAGCTTCTCTATTTCCGGCCTGAAAGAAGCGGAACGAGCATCGTATCCGCCCTCGATTACCTGAACAAGGTGATAACCAAAAAATCAATTGTATTTCTTGTGTCAGACTTTATGAGCGGCAATTATCAAAGCGCTTTAAGAGCGACGGCTAAAAAGCATGATCTTATAGCGGTCAGGATGAGCGATCCTCGTGAGGAGAGCCTGCCCGAAACAGGCTTAATCGCCATGCGGGACGCGGAAACCGGGGCAAGTATCGTTATCGACACATCAGACGGGCGGTTGAGAGCTGAATTCAGCAAAGCCATCGAAGAGGAAAACCGGGATCGCGACAGAATGCTTGCTTCAGCAAGCGTCGATCAGGTGGTTATCAGCTCCGATAAATCGTACATTGAGCCGTTGATAAAATTTTTCAAATTACGGGAAAAAAGAAGAAGATTCGGATGATACGAGTCGCGACTTTATTTTTATACTTTCTGTTGGCGGTTGTGGATGGCGATCATCTGATTACCGTCAATCCTGCGACAAGCCCTATAGCAAGCCCGATAAAAGTTCGCCTTACGGTTAATCTAAAGCCGGATGAGAGCGCCGAGTTTCCAGAAATATTAAATCTGCCGGAAGGCGTCACACTAAATTCAAGAACAGTTTACGATCCTGTGACAGCGGATAGCGGAGTGACAACCCAGACCGTCGAATATGAAATCGTGTCATACCAGATAGGCGCCGGTGAAATAACAGGAATAGATTACACGGTTACAGGTAAAGATGGAGCGCGTATTGATAGGACATCCGGCCCGGCGATATTCAAAATCGTTTCAGTAAGAGGCGCCACTGAAAAAGCCCAAACGCTGAAGGATATAAAGGCTCCTGCGCCTCTTTCTATAAAGCTTTCCAGATACATTTTACCGGCGCTCATTTTTCTCCTGATCCTGCTTCTATTGATTTATTTGTGGCGCCGATTCTCTTCACGCAAAAAGAAAATAATCAAAACCGATATTATATCCAGGGGTCCTCACGAAATAGCCTATGACCAGCTAAATAAGCTTAAAGAGGATGACCCTTACGGCAAAGGATTATATAAAGAGCATTACTTCAGGCTTTCAGAGATAATGCGCGGATATGTGGAGCGGCGGTACGAAGTTTTTGCTTTAGAGAGCACAACGTTAGAGCTTCGATCCAGGTTCGACAACCGTTTTGAGAGAGAGCAAAATCGTAACCGCCTCTTCAGCCTTTTGGAGGCGTGCGATCTTGTAAAATTCGCCAACTTCAAATCGACGCCGGCCAACGCTAAAGATTCTCTTAAGAGGGCTTTTGAATGGATCGACATGACAAAAAAGGATGACGAATTTCCCAGGGAGAAGAACTGATGAGATTCGAGGATCCCTGGTTTTTACTGGCTCTTTTAATACTGCCTTTCTGGCTTAATAATTATTTAAAATATCCTCCATGGTCGAAGATCAACGTCCGGTTCTCCAATACCGGTTTAATTACCAGGCTTAGAAGCTATCGCTCGCCGTTTGCCGTCCACGCCTCTTTTATTTTAAGATTCTCGGCGGTTATGTTGTTGATCCTCGCCCTCAGCCGGCCACAGACCGGGTATCAGGAGACGGAAATAATCTCAAAAGGGATCGACATAATGCTGACCCTTGACCTTTCTTCCTCCATGAGCGCCACCGATCTTCGTCCCAACCGGCTCAACGCGGCGAAAAAAGTTCTTGGAGAATTTATCAGAGGAAGAACCAACGACAGGATAGGTCTGGTCGTGTTCGCCTCGCAAGGATATACCCAATGCCCTTTGACTCTCGATTATCCTGTGCTTCTGAATTTTCTGGGTAACTCTAAAATAGGCTTGATTGAAGACGGCACGGCGATAGGCATGGCCATCGCCACAGCCGCCAACAGGTTTAGAGACTCTCCGGCAAAGTCTAAAATTGTGGTTCTGCTGACCGACGGCATGAACAACAGAGGCGCCATCGATCCGCTTACGGCGGCCAGAATGGCAAGAGCCGTCAACGTCAAGGTTTACACTATCGGCGTCGGCAGGGAGGGTACATTTTACCAAACCGTAACGGACCCTAATTTCGGAAAGCGGAAAGTCCTGGTGCAAACCATGATAGACGAGAAACTCCTCCGCAACATCGCGAACATAACCGGCGGCAGTTATTTCCGGGCGGAGGACGAGCAGGCGCTTCTTGACATTTATAAAAAAATCGACCGTTTGGAAAAGACAGATATTAAAACCCGATTGTATGCGCGCCATACGGATTTGTTCATGTGGCTACTCTATCTTGCCCTTGCCTTAATAATTATGGAGCTTGCTTTACCAGTCACGAAGTGGAGAAGCATACCGTGAGGCTTCACGACCCTGTCTGGCTTTACGCCTTGATGGCTCTCCCCCTGCTGGGCGTCGTCTCGTGGTGGGGCGTAAAAAAAGGATCGGAGGTTTTTGGCCGTTTTGTGTCGGCGCGGATATCGCCGAAGCTTATTCCGGGCGGGCTCGACACCCGGCGCAGTATCCGGATCGTGGTTTTAACGCTTAGCGCCGCTCTCATACTCATCGCGCTATCGAGGCCCCAGTACGGCGTGAAACCGATGCGTGTAAAACGGGCGGGGATCGACCTGATAATCGCGCTGGACACTTCCAAAAGCATGTCAGCCCGCGATGTGAAACCGAGCAGGATAGAGCGCGCTCGAAACGAGACGATAAGGCTGGTTTCTTCTTTGGCCGGAAACCGGATTGGCCTTATCGCTTTCGCCGGGGACAGTTTCATCGAATGTCCCCTGACGCTCGACATGGGGGCTGTAAGAATGATCCTCGACACCATAAATGTGGGCGCGATTCCCTCCCCCGGCACTGCTATCGCCGAAGCCATATACGACTCCATCAAGGCTTTTAAAACCAGCAAGGCAAAGACAAAGGCTTTGATACTGATAACAGACGGCGAAAGCCTCAGCGGAGATATCAAGACTTCAGCCAAAGCGGCCAAAAAAGCGGGATTGAAAATATTCCCCATCGGAATAGGATCGACAGCAGGCGCGCCTATACCGATGTTCGATGAAAATGGGGGGATCACAGGATACAAAAAGGACAATAACGGCAAGTTGATCCTTACCCATCTGGATGTAGGCGCGCTGAAAACAATCGCCGACGCTACCGGCGGTCAGTTTTTTGTATCGCAAGGAGAAAGTCTCGACCTGTCGAAACTTGTAAAAAGCCTTCAGGGAATGGAGAAGACCGATATCACATCATTAGAATTCACAGAATACGAAGAGCGATACCAGCCGGTGATCCTTGTCGCGCTCCTTCTGCTGACGGCGGAATATATCTTGTCAACCGCAAGGATCGGAGGGATTAAACCTCATGGTTTAACAGGCGATGACGTGACGGATAAAGATACCGAATAGTTACAATGGTTTTTCCATTTGACCGCACACGAATACCGTCGTATTTTATATTTATACGGTTAAGGAAATGCGCGCGAAGGCAGTAAAGGAAACCACTAGTGAGCGTTCAAAAAGCAATCGTTGACACCAGCGTCAGGGGTTGTCATGCCGGACTCGATCCGGCATCTCGCTTCACCCAATATACGCTAAAATATACTGTAGTTTTGTGAGCTAGAGAGATTCCGGCTCGTGGGCCGGAATGACAGTATCACCCCGCCGGGGTTTATATTATTTCCCTACTCTCAGTCCAGGGGTTTACACCCTTGGCTAAATCGTTGCGCCCTTAACGGGCTATAGAAAGGTCACGCTCTTACATGGCTATAAAAAGATAAGCCCCATCGGGGCGAGATACATTAGCCAGTGGCGTGAGCCTCTGGATACACAACAAATAACAAACGAAAAGCTCCATCGGAGCGAAAGCTTCAAATCCGGGAGTTTTATTTTCGCGCTGACATAACTTGATCGATAAGGTCTGCGGTATGTTTGACTGTAATGTTGTAGCCCTGCCGGTTCAGGGCGTCGGTGAGCTGTAACTGGCACATGGGGCATGATGTGGCCACGACGCTGGCGCCGCTTTTTTTGATAGCCTCCGCTTTGGCTCTACCGATATCCATCGACATGTCGTAATATTCAAGGCCGAACGCTCCCGATCCTCCGCAACATGAATCTGCGTTCTCCATTTCGACAAACTCCACGCCGGGCAGGTTTTTCAATATCAGGCGCGGCGCATCGCTGACACCGAGTCCTCGTTTTAGGTGGCACGGGTCATGATATGTTACTTTCAGTTTCTCGCCGGAGTTGTCGGCGGCCTTAAATTTCTTCTCCTCTCCAAGCTCCACAAGCAGGCTTTGAAAATCTATAACTTTGTCCGCCATTTCTTTTGCGCTGTTATCGTCAGGAAGAATCTGGCTATATGCGTGTTTAAGAACAGAGCCGCACGTGGCGCATGAAATCACTATCGCGTCCACATCGAGATTTTTAAAAGCTTCTCTATTTTTCATCGCAAGCTTTCGGGCCGTACTCATGTCGCCCGCGAAATAAGCGGGAGCGCCGCAACATACTTGCTCTTTGGGAAAAATCACCTCCACACCGGCATTGTTCAGTTTTTCTACGACATGAACTCCTGTTTCAGGATACGCAAGGTCTGTCATACATCCGCTAAAATACGCCACCCTCCGGACAGTTCTTTTCTCCACAGGTTTATTCACCTCTTTTAGTCTGGATCGAAGGCTTGATCGCAGAAGAGGCGGAGTCACCCGCGCATAGCCGTCCGGCGCATAGGGGAAATACCTGGCGATCATCTTGGGAGCCATCTTGTAAAACAAAGACGCGGCGCCTGTCAGTTTCGCAAGATAGTTAAGGCGCGTTGGATATGGTAAAACCTGCTCGTGGATAAAGCTTTCAATCCTGCCCTCTTTTTTTTCATCATAGATATGTGACCTGACAGCTGTGAAGATTTTCAGCGTGTCAACGCCGGGCGGGCATACAGTGGAGCAATTGAGGCATGAAAGGCAGAGAGAAAAATCTTTCGCGACTCTTTTTGAAAGCCCGATGCTCTCTTCAAGGATGCCTTTGGCGAGGCGGATTTTACCCCTGGCGGTCAGCGTTTCAGAGAAAGAGAGCTCATAGGTGGGGCATCCTGCGTGACAGGCGGCGCATTTGACGCACTTGTCGATCTCATCAAGGACTGATTCGAGAAATTTGTACTTCATCCGTTTCATTATAGCAACGCATTGCGAGCGCCGCTATTTCTGGCTATCGGAACCGGATGAATCTTTGTCCGAACCTGCGCCGAGAAATATCAGCGCGTAGGATAAAATAACTACTCCCGTTGTAATGAGGGAATCGGCCACGTTAAAAGCGGGCCAATAATGATCGCCCACGTAAAAAAGAAGAAAATCGGTGACGGCTCCATCTCTTATCCTGTCCGCCAGGTTTCCCAGCGCCCCTGTCCCGATCATCACAAGCGCCACTTTTCCCATGCGGTCTTCTGACGCCATCGACCGGTAGAGCGTAACGATGATGATAAGAGCGATTACGGTAAAAACTGTAAAACCTCTCTGAATCCACACGCTGTCTATCTGGGAAAACATCCCGAAAGCAGAGCCTCTGTTCTTGATGTAGGTCAGATCAAAATAACCTGCGATTACCGGTAATCTCTCGCCAAGAACAAAAGACGATTCGATCAGCCGCTTTGTAAACTGATCGATTATTACAAATGCAGAGACGAAAGCCGGAATAATGAATATTTTCGAGGAGACGCCGCAGTTGATATTTTTATTTTCAGTCATCTACGAATCGCCAAGATGGGAGACGCACCTGGAGCAGATAAGAGGATGCTCATCCGATTCGCCGACGGTGGCGCTGTAGTTCCAGCACCGGGCGCACTTTTCGCCTTCCGCCCTGACAACTTTTACCGTAAGACCCGGCGCGTTTTCACTTCTGAACAGATTATCGCCCCCCGAATCCTCAACCAATTCCACCTGAGACACGATAAAAATAAATGGAAGCTCCCCCAAGTGTGACTCCAGCAGGCGCCGATCCTCTTGAAAGGCGGAAAGCGCAAGCTTGGCGTCCAATGAATGGCCGATTAATTTTTCTTTGCGGACGGTTTCCAGCGCCTGGCTCACCTCGCCTCTTATTGTGATTATTCTTTCCCACTCATCCATTAATGTCTCGTACATATCGGCGTACTTAGGCTCTGGAAAGCGCGCCAGGTGAACGCTCTTTTCCCTCTTGTCTGGATCGCCGGGAATATAGTCCCACGCCTCCTCCGAAGTAAACGAAAGAACGGGCGACATGAGTTTTAGCAGTCCGATAGTTATGTCGTAGAGAGTAGACTGGGCGGAACGGCGCCCCGCGCTTGCCTTTGGATATGTGTAGAGCCTGTCCTTGATTATATCGAGATAGAACGAGCTTAAATCGACCACACAAAAATTATGAACCGCGTGATAGAAAACATGAAATTCATACCTGTCGAACGCTTCGGTTATTTTGCGGATCAGTTTATGAAACTTTATGAGTATCACTCTGTCGAGCTCCAGCCTGTCTTCGAATTTAACCATATCCTGCGCCGGATCGAAATCGGAAGTGGCTCCGAGCATGAACCTTACGGTATTCCTGATTTTCCTGTAGGCTTCCGTCAGCCGTCTTAATATTTCATCTGACAGGCGCACATCCTCCCTGTAATCCTCACTTGCGACCCAAAGCCTTATTATCTCGGCTCCGTACCGATCTATGATAGTTTGAGGAGCGATGGTGTTACCTCTTGATTTACTCATTTTCTCGCCCGACCCGTACAGAACATAACCATGAGTAAGAGCCGTCCTGTAGGGCGCCTCCCCCCTTGTCCCGACGGAGGTCAGAAGCGATGTGTGAAACCAGCCCCGGTGCTGGTCGCTCCCTTCAAGGTACAAGTCTGCGGGCCAGCCCAGCCTTTCATCCCGATCCAGCGCCAGAGTGTGGGACACACCGGAGTCGAACCAGACATCAAGGATATCCCGGCCCTTGCTAAAGTTTTTGCCACCACATTTTTTGCATTCCGCCGAAGACGGCAAAAGCTCGTCCGCCGGTTTGTCGAACCAGATGTCTACTCCATCCTTCTCCATCCTGCCGGCCACATGGTTCGCTGTCTCCTCGTCGAATAATACTTCGTCGCACTTTTCGCAATAAAAAGCTATGATCGGAACTCCCCACACTCTCTGCCGCGATACGCACCAGTCGGGCCGGTTTTCGATCATGCCGTATATTCTTTCCTCTCCCCATTTCGGAATCCATTTGATACTGCGAACGGTTTCGAGAGCTTTTTTTCTCAGATCGTTGGTCTTCATCGATATGAACCACTGAGCGGTGGCGCGGAATATAATAGGCTTCCTGCATCGCCAACAGTGGGGATAAGAGTGAGTTATCTCATCGACCGCCATCAGGCTTCCGTTTTCCCTGAGCAGAGTGATGATCGGCTCGTTCGCCTTCCATACGTTCATCCCCGCAAAATGCGGTGTATCCGAAACGAATTTCCCTCTGGAATCGACCGGGTTAAATACTTCCAGACCGTATTTACGCCCCACCACATAGTCATCCTGGCCGTGACCGGGCGCCGTATGCACACATCCTGTGCCCTGCTCCAATGTGACGTGATGGCCATTGATGACAAGAGAATCTTTGTCAAGAAACGGATGCCTGGCGGTCATCATGTCTAGCTGTGCGCCTTTGAATGTTTTGACGGTTTGATAATCAGAAAGGCCGAATGTTTTCATGCAATCTTCTGTCAAGTCCTGCGCCATTATCAGCGTCTGCGAGCCTGCGGTGACGGCGTTATATGTGAAGCCGGGATGGAGGCAGACGGCCAGGTTCGCCGGAAGCGTCCAGGGAGTGGTTGTCCAGATGACAAGATAAGTTGAATCTTGGGGAAGCCCCAGCTTTCCCGCGTCGTCGCCCGCTAGTTTAAACCGGACAAAGATCGAGGGCGATGTATGGTCGCCATACTCCACTTCCGCTTCGGCAAGCGCCGTCCCACATGATATACACCAATGCACCGGTTTGAAATCACGGTAGAGCGATCCGGAGACGAGGAATTTGATGAGCTCGCGGACGATGCCCATCTCGTATTCATGGCTCATGGTCAGATACGGGTTTTCCCAGTCGCCTAAAACGCCCAGACGGATGAACTCCTCTTTTTGTATCGCCACATACTTCTCGGCGTAGGCCCGGCATTCGGCCCTTTTTTGGGAAGGACTCATCGATCCTTTCGATTTACCCAGTTTTTTGTCGACCTGATGCTCTATGGGCAGGCCGTGGCAATCCCAACCGGGAACGTAAGGAGCAAAATATCCACTTTGCGATTTGGCTTTTATGATTATATCTTTCAGAATTTTATTTAAAGCGTGGCCGCTATGGATGTTTCCGTTGGCATATGGCGGGCCGTCATGGAGAATGAACCTCTCGCGCCCTTCGCCCCTCTTTACCAGCAGACCGTAAAGGTCGATATCGGCCCATTTTTCCAGGGTCTCCAGCTCTTTTTTGGCGAGATTAGCCTTCATGGGAAAATCTGTTTTGGGCAGGTTTAAAGTATCTTTATAATCCATCGTTAAGCCACAAAAAAAGGCCTTCCATATCCGACAGTCAGGAAAGCCATCTATTAATATACAAACGTCAGAAAATCAAAGAGTATCACCGGCTATAAAGAGTGTCAAGGCGGGGTAGTTGTTTTGGCGGATATCTCTGATATTATAGATTTTGAACTGATTAGATTGACATAACAGTAAACCCTATTTAAGATAATCGATTTTCAGATATTAATTATGCCGGCTACGGAATGTGTCGTATGCGCCTGGCGCGCCACCTGTAACCTGAAGTTTCGATACGAGTCCTCGGAGCTTCATTGCAGGGAATACACGCGGGACGCTTCGCCGGGATTGAAAGAAAAGAAAACTGAAAGCAAAGAAGATACCGGCTGAAGGCAGTAACAACTTACGGTTGGGACAGCTTGTGGCTGGGACAGCTTGTGGCTGGGATAATTTATCGCCGGTTTGATTAAATCGTGTGGCGGAGTAGCTCAGGTGGTTAGAGCATGCGGCTCATATCCGCAGTGTCGGGGGTTCGAGTCCCTCCTCCGCTACCATTTTCGTCTTATGTGTTCGATGGCCAGGCCTACTTCCTGTTTTTGCCTCTCCTCGGTTTTTTCTCCTCAACGACGGTTTCCGTCTCTGGCGTCTGTTGACGCTGAATCGCCCGTAGCTTGCGGGCTTGTTTTTTGCTCATCTGTTTTCCACTCTTTTTCTTTTTGACAGGCTCCCCCTCCCAGCCTATTTTCTCAAGAAAGTCATCGTAACCGCCGTGAAAATACTCCGCCCCGCCACGATGAAATATAACAAGATTTTCAGCAAGGCTCCGTAGAAGAAGCTCTGAATGGGTAACGACCACCAGCGCTCCCTGGTAGTCCTCCAATTCTTCGGTCAACGTTTCTATCGACTCAATGTCGAGGTGGTGGGTCGGCTCATCGAGCAGAAGAAGGTTGGTGGGGCGCGAAATTATCTTACCCAGCAAGACCCTGCTTCTTTCGCCGCCTGAGAGCGCTTTTACTTTCTTTTTGCCAAGGTCCCCATCGAACATCATGGCCCCGCAGATAGCGTGCGCCGCCTGCAAAGACAGATTCGGGTTGGAGGTTAATATTTCATCCACCACGCGGTTTTTGGCGTTAAGGCTGTCTATATTTGTCTGTCCGAAATGGCCAAGACTCGCATTTGGATGGGGGATTATCGCGCCGGAGCATGGCGTAAGCTCTCCTGCGAGGCAGTTGAGCAGGGTTGACTTCCCCTTTCCGTTGGCGCCGATGATGGCGATTCTATCCTTTCGCTTTATCTGGAGGGAAACATTCGAAAAAAGATTGTTCTCCGGTTTTGTATCGTACGAAAAAGATATATCTTTTACGGTCATTACGGTCTTGGACGGGCATTTGAGATGGTTGAACCTGAACCCAAGAGTTTTTTCATCTTCGAGTTTATCCATCGCCCCCATCTTCGCCATAATTTTTATACGCGATTGGGCCATCGCGGCCTTCGAGGCCTTCGACCGGAACCTGTCAACCAGCGCCTGCATCTCCTTTCTCTTTTTTTCCAGGTTCTGGCGGGTCTGCTCATAGGTCTCCTCTTCTAGGATTATCTGTTCATAAAGCTTTATGGTGTCTCCACGCACTTTTTTCGCCTGCCTTCTGTGTATCGCCATGGAGTGCGTGGTAACCTTGTCCATAAAATCGCGGTCGTGGGTTATTATCATCATCTCTCCAGGCCATGACGTAAGAAATCCCTTTAGCCACCCAAGAGATACGATATCGAGATAGTTGGTCGGCTCGTCAAGAAGGAGCATGTCGGGGTTTCCCAAAAGCGCCTTGCAAAGGTTTATCCGCACCTGGTACCCACCGCTGAAACTGTATGGATCCTTTTTGAAATCGCCCTCAGAAAAGCCGAGCCCGGAGAGTATTATCTCGGCCTTATAATGGTCCCACTCTTCTTCGGCCCGGAGTGACTTGTAACACTCCTCTAAAACATTCGATTTGGTAAAATGTATATGCTGTTCGAGCGTTCCGATTTTATAGCCTTTGGGCATTGATATCGTGCCGGAGTCTGTCTGTTCCTCTCCCAAAATCATTTTGAACAGAGTCGTTTTTCCGGTTCCGTTGCGCCCCACGAGGCCGACGCGCTCGCCTTTGTTGACAAGAAAGGAGAGGTCGTCAAAAAGTATTTGAGCCCCGTAGGCCTTTTGTAAACTGCTTATCTGTATCATTTTTTTGTTCCGGCGGTGTTTTTCAAAATTCGGATACTATAAAGGAATGTGGGCGGCGACGCGCGAAAATAACGGTATTGGAAAAATGAGGTCAGTAACCTTTACTCAATTAAGGAGCTGTCATATCGGATGCCGAGGGCTCCGCTCCCTCGTCCACTACCGTTTAAAGAGCGGATATTTAAAATTCTTTCCATATTTTTATTATTCCACGAAAGAGAGTCCCCCGGACCCCTGGTATTTGTATCTGATTGTGTAACAGCCCGCTATTTTACCGCAATAATAGCTGATAATCTGGAATTTCGCGTAATGACCATCAGAGGTTTTTATGATATAAACCAGTTTTTTAGACTCAAGATGATGCTCCCATAAATCATATTTATACCACTTCTCTAATTCAGGCCGGCTTTTTATCTCGTTTCCGGAGCCATCTTGAACGTCAGCGATATATCCACTGGTAGGCGCAGAATCGACCGATCCGAAATCATTTGTAGACGAAACCGCCACCTCGGCGTCTCCGTTATTACTGGTATCACCGCCATTTGTCACAATTTTGGCTCTACGATACGCTATGTCCCAGTCGCTGTCGTATACTGCGATTTTTCCACTCTGAAAGCTTGTTCCTTTTGCAAAATTGAAGTGAGTCCACGTGTTTGAATCGGTCGCGTCTATCACTAACTCGACTACGCCACTTAGCTTCCCCCTGTAATCTGCGGGGGCGGGATATTTATCCATCTCTTTTTTGATGTCTATTGCCTGCTGATCAACAGATTTTTGCAACTCTTCCTTGCTTTTGAAAGGTGAGTCGTCCACCAGCCAAAAGAGAAGCCCCGCAATTAAAGCAAGATTTAACGCAAGAAGCAGTTGCGGCCATTTTGGCGGTTTTCGGGGCTGGTCTTTAGCTTTTCTATGATCGCGCGCTGTATTCATTTTAATTTCCAACACATTTTCCTAAAGTGTATAATGACGTTTTGAGAATTAATTTTATATCGTTTAGTCGTTTTTCCTCTATGTTGCGGCATGTCGTAATTGCGCGCCTGCGCATTATATCTCAGGCGTCAGGTTAATCATAACATTGCGCCCCGGATCGGGACTATCTTTAGAGGCTCCCTTTAAGGACTTTTTAATTGAAAAGGATAGTGGAATGGGTTTGATCGAAAAGTTTTTTAAAAAGGATGATGATAAAAGCGCCGGGAGCGCAGATAAGGAGTATGACCTCCGTGTGGCGACTTGCGCCGTTATGCTTGAAATCGCCAATATTGACGGTAACTTCTCCGAGGCGGAAAGAAAACGGATAGTTTCCTTTCTTGAGTCTAATTTTGGTTTGTCCGGCGAAATAGCCAGTGAGCTTATCGAAAAAGCGGGCGAGAAGCTGGAGAGCAGTATCGATTTATGGGGTTTTACAAACCGGATAAATGAAAATTATAAGCGTGAAGAAAAAATAAGGTTAATCGAGATGATTTGGGAAATCGTGTTTACTGACGACTATATGGATAAGCATGAGGATTACCTTATGAAAAAACTCGGCAAGCTGTTGCGCCTCTCCCATCAAGATATTATGGAGGCGAAAATGAAGGCCAAAAGAAAAGCCTGACACAGCGCATGTCATGTTTTTCATTACAGCCTTTACTATCTGGTTTTTGATCCACTTCTACCTGGGCCTGAGGATCATTCCGCCTCTTGAATTAAAAAAGCCGATGCGATGGCTACTCTGGGCGGCGGCGTTAACGCTTTTTCTACTTGTTCCCATAACCGCGTCCCTGCGGACGATCTATCCGGCCCCTTTCTACTACAATTTTCTATTCTGGACATCTTTTATAGCCGCCGGTTATACCCTAATTGCTTTCCCTTTGATGGCGGCCAAAGATCTGGCCTGTTTATTGTCCAAATCCTTTTTGGCGCTGAAATCACGGTTAATAAATCAAGGAGCCCACCCCCCGCGTGACCCCGGAAGGCGCTATTTTCTCTCCAACGCCCTTAACCTTGGCGTTATAGGCGTTTCCGGCGTATTAAGCGGTGTGGCAATGAATAACGCGCGCGCGCTTCCTGCTGTAAAAAAGGTGGATGTTCCAATCACCGGATTAAAAGAGAGCCTGGACGGTTTCAGGATCGCGCATATTACAGACACCCATATCAGCCAATCCATCCACAGGAGTTTCATGCAAGGGGTTGTTGACGCTGTAAACGGTCTTGAGCCTGACCTCGTAAGCTTCACAGGCGACATGGTTGACGGGGCGCCACAGGAAATGGCGCGCGATATCGCCCCCCTGGCCGGCCTTAAAGCAAAACATGGCGTCTTTTTCGTGACTGGAAACCATGAGTATTACTGGAACCTTGACGGATGGCTCAAAGAGTCGAAAAAAAACGGCATGACCGTTTTAATAAATGAGCATAAGGTAATCTCCCACAACGGAAGTAGAGTCATGGTCGCCGGGGTGACAGACTATTCGGCGGGCCGCCATGTCCCCTCTCACCGGTCTGATCCAGATAAAGCTGTAAGCGGGGCAGGCGGGGCAAGCGGGGCTCCCGATTGTGATTTCAGGATAATGCTCGCTCATCAGCCAAGATCCGCTCCGGGGGTTTCTCGCGCCGGGGCAGACCTCCAGCTATCCGGCCACACTCACGGCGGCCAGTTTTTCCCCTGGAATCTTGTCGTCAATCTTTTCCATCCTGTCGCGCCCGGCCTCCACCGTTACAACGGGATGTGGGTTTATGTAAGCCGGGGATCTGGATACTGGGGCCCTCCCTACAGGCTTGCGGCGCCATCCGAGATCACACTATTGACGCTTCGCGCCACTGCCAGGCAAACGGCCTGAGTTTAACCTGTCTCCACCGGTCAACTTTCTTTCGACTTTAAGTCACGCCAATACCATGAGTCATAAAGCTCACCGGGCCATTTAGACTGGAGCCAGAGAATTATATCTTCAATCTCCGTGTCACTCAGCGCCCCCCCGAACCCGGTCATTGATCCGCCTTTTTCAACACTCCCGTTCTTTATATAGTCATGTAGAAATTTCATCGGGTGATGCCAGGCGTGGCCCGTCCCGTTTAGCGGCGGCGCCTTATATTTCCCATCCTCTCCCGGTGTCTTCCAGTCTGGATCGCCCTCCCCTTTTTTGCCATGACACATGAAACATAATTCAAGGAACAGCCTCTTGCCATTTGCGGTTCGCTCCGGATTATAGTCGCGCTTTACAGCTGGCCTTTCCATCTGCAAATTCGCCTTTGCGCCATTGGAGCGATTTTCGCTGTTTCTCACCAGGCTTGAAAAATGATCCGAACCATACGCCAGCAACAGAAGGAACGCTACCGCCATGAATAATTTTGTCCATTTCATCTCCATCCCTCCAGGCCCTCATTCCATCTGACTCCAGACTCCAGGCTCCAGTATCATACGATATGTATAGAATATGGCGTTTTTCTGGACATTCAGCGTAAACGCTTGTTGTCATCGCGAGGAAGCCCTTAACAGGGGGAGTCGATCTCAACGTCTATATCGCTATTGAGACCGCCATGGTAGGTAAAGGCTCCCTCGTGATGACAATAAGAAATTCTTTTATGGGTAATAAACACCACTGAAATGTTTATTGCCATCAGCGGTTTTAAACAATACTGTAAGCTGGTGTTTTCCTTTATGACCAAGATCGTATCCCGCCATATACCAGTCCCCCATTTTCATAAGCCTTTTAGACTCCTCCTTGCCATCAGGATGGATAACTTTGGAGTTAATAACAATATTGGTTTGCGCTTTTCCATCAATCTCGACTTTCACCATCAGGTTGTAGGAGCCCCCGTGCCCCATTCCGTCGGCCGCTTTCATGGCGTGAAAAGAGACTGTGTAACCATCAACCTCCTGCTTGGCGAGGAACATTTTTTTCTTATTTCCAGACTGTTTTTTGCTCATGGAGCCGCGCTCATCATCTCCATGCCCTTTCATCTGGTTGTGATTGCCGGAGGCGTACGCCGCCGGAGTAATCAGCAGAGCCATTACATACATAATGGCTATCATCTGTTTCATAATATTTCTCCTGTAATTCAAGTTCAAAAAGAGAGTTAATATACGCTTATTTCGAGTCCCACGGTAATCCGTTTCATCAAATGGTTTTTGCGCAACCATATTCAGACCTTTCTTTTTTCTTGCCATGCCAGAACCGTTGCGTAAATGACCGGTAAAACAAGTAAGCAGAGTATTGTCGTGGTGATCATCCCTCCAACCATTGGCGCCGCGATGCGTTGCATGACTCCGGAGCCTGTTCCGCTCCCCCACATTATCGGCAAAAGCCCTGCGACAATCGCAACTGCGGTCATGATTATCGGGCGCACACGCTGGGACGCGCCGAGGTGCACTGACTCCATGATCGCCTCGGTACTCAACTTCCCGCCCGCTTCCTTCCTATGATCTTCAACCTGATGGTCGATAAAGGTCAGAACAAGCACACCTATTTCGGCGGCGACCCCGGATAACGCTATAAATCCGACTCCGACCGCCACCGATAGATTGAAGTTGAGGAGATAGACCAGCCAGAACCCGCCGACAAGCGCGAACGGTATCGAGATCATAACAATGAGCGGTTCGATAATGGTTCCGAAGTTAAAAAAGAGCAGTAAAAATATTACTATCAGTGTTACAGGAACCACAATACGAAGTCTTTGGGCCGCTCGCTCCATATATTCAAACTGCCCCGACCAACTAATCGTATAGCCAGGTGGAATTTTAACTTTTTCTTTGAGTATCTCCTTGGCCTGTTTAACGTAGCCTCCAATATCTGTCGATGTAATATCAACGTATATCCATGCGTTCGGACGCGCATCCTCGGTTTTGATGCTTGGCGGCCCTCTTCGCACTACAAGATCGGCCACCAGTGATAGCGGCACCTGCGCTCCTGTTGGCGTGGGGACAAGCACACGTTTCAGCGCTTGCAGATTATCGCGCAGTCCTCTTTGATACCTGAGATTAATAGGATACCGCTCCAATCCTTCCACTGTCTCCGTGATGTTCATACCACCGATGGCCGTCGCGATAACATCCTGCACATCCCCTACGGTCAGTCCGTACCGGGCGGCTTCATATCTGCGAATATTGAAATCGATGTAATATCCGCCTGCCGTCTTGTCGCCGAACGCGGAGAGTGTGTCGGGTAGCATTTTCACGGCCCGCTCAATATCACCCGCCACCCTTTCGAGGACATTCAAATCCGGCCCGGCCACCTTTATGCCGATAGGAGTCTTGATACCGGTTGAAAGCATGTCAATACGTGTTTTGATAGGCATTGTCCAGGCGTTGGCGACACCTGGAAATTTTATCGCCGCATCCATCTCGCTCATCAATTCCTTGGTCGTTTTCGTAGGATCGGGCCATTTATCTCTTGTTTTGAGCCTGACCGTTGTCTCCATCATTGAAAGCGGAGCAGGATCGGTAGCGGTCTCCACCCTCCCTACTTTTCCGAACACATGGTGCACTTCCGGAAAAGAGACAAGGATTCTGTCGGTCTGTTGCATGATCTCCTTTGCCTTGGTGATGGAAATACCGGGATAGGTCGTGGGCATGTAAAGAATGTCCCCCTCGTCAAGAGGAGGCATAAATTCCGATCCAATATGCATTAGCGGGTATGCCCCTATCACCAATAAAACGAGCGCTCCAAAAATAGTGGTCTTGCGATATCGCATCGCAACACTGAGCGACGGAGAATGAACCCAGTGCAGGAGTCTATTCAGCGGATTGGAAGACTCTTTCGGGATTTTCCCCCGAATAAAATAGCCCATGAATACCGGCACAAGGGTCACGGCCAAAATCGCCGCAGACGCCATCGCATAGGTTTTGGTGAACGCCAAAGGTGAAAACAGCCTGCCCTCCTGCGCCTGAAGGGTAAAAACGGGTACGAATGACACCGTAATTATGAGGAGGCTAAAGAAAAGGGCCGGCCCCACTTCTTTAGACGCTTCGCCTATCGCAATCCATCGTTCATTGATCGTTAAAGAGGCCTTTTTCCTATCTTCCGCTTCTTCCAGATGCTTATGCGCGTTCTCGATCATGACGATGGCGCCGTCGATCATCGCCCCGATGGCGATGGCAATGCCTCCGAGCGACATGATGTTCGCGTTAATCCCCTGCCAGTTCATTACAATAAACGCCATCATGATGCCGATGGGAAGTGTCAAAATGGCGACCAGCGCTGACCTGGCGTGCATCAGAAAAACAAGGCAGATTATGGCGACGACTATCGATTCCTCTATCAGCTTTTCTTTCAGGTTATCCACCGCCCGTTCGATGAGGTCTCCCCGGTCGTACACGGGAATTATTTCAACGCCCTCTGGAAGACCTTCTTTTAGCTCTTCAAGCTTTTCCCTGACCCCCTCTATTGTGGCCATTGCGTTTTCACCGAACCGCATAATCACCACACCGCCGACAACCTCGCCTATGCCGTTGAGTTCGACAACACCTCGCCGAATCTCTGGCCCAAGATGGATATTGGCCACATTCTTAAGAAATATCGGCGTACCACTCTTCTTATCAACGCCGATTGGTGTCATCTCCAGGTCTTTTACAGATTGTATGTAACCGCGGCCACTGACCATATACTCCGTCTCACCCATCTCAATCAACCGGCCGCCGACATCGCTGTTGGATCGTTTGATCGCATGTCTCACTTTGGATAGCGGAATGTTGTAAGCGAGCAGAGCGTCCGGGTCTACTTCAACCTGATATTGCTTGACATAACCTCCGATGCTGGCGACTTCAGATACGCCCTGCACCGTCTGAAGCGGATAACGCAGATACCAATCCTGGATTGATCGCAATTGTGAGAGATCGTGTTTCCCTGTCCTGTCCACCAGCGCATATTCATATATCCAGCCGACACCGGTGGCGTCCGGCCCAAGCGTAGGGGTCACGCCTGAAGGTAGCCTTCCTGCGACATAGTTCAAATATTCGAGCACACGGCTCCTGGCCCAATACATGTCTATTCCGTCTTCAAAGATGATGTAGACAAATGAGAAGCCGAAGAAAGAATAGCCGCGCACAACTGTTGTGCCGGGCACAGACAGCATAGCGGTTGTCAAAGGATAGGTGACCTGATCCTCGACCACCTGCGGCGCCTGTCCTGGATATTCGGTAAAAACGATAACCTGCACATCAGAAAGGTCAGGGATCGCGTCGAGAGGTGTGTTCTTGATCGCCAACAGACCAGCGACAAAGACAAGCGCAGTGCCTATCAGCACAAGGAAACGATTGGTAATTGACCATTGAATAATAGAAGCGATCATTTTTTGCCCTCTATCTGCATGTTCTTTTTATCCATGCCTTTTATATCCATACCCTGCATGTCCATGCCTTTCATGTCCGGGTCGTCTTGCTTTTCCATAGCTCCTTTCGGCTCCATCATTTTGGCGGTCGCCTCGTTCAATTTAGATTCCGAATCAATCAGGAATTGCGCGCTGGTCACCACCTCCTCGCCTGCCTTGACCCCATCTACAATTTGCACTTCACCATTCGTTGTAACACCGAGTGTTACTTCGCGTGGCTCGAATCTTCCAGGCCCCGTGACGATAAATACCTGATCCCGTCTTCCAGTGCGTATAATAGCTTCACTCGGAATAGCAACAGCGTCGAGCTGTTTACTGGTCAACAAAGTTACGTTGGCGAACATGTCCGGCTTGAGAGCGCGGTCAGGGTTTTTAAATTCCAGCCTAATCTTGTTGGTGCGGGTTTTTGAATCAAGGTATGGATATATGTAGGTGACCTTCCCCCTAAATGTTTTACCAGGAATGCCGGTTACCCGCATTTCAGCCATATCGCCAGTACTGACCCAGGGCATCTCGTCTTCATAAATATCAACATAGATCCAGATAGTGGATAAATCGGCGATTTTATAAAGTTCTGTCGCAGGCGTGACATACTGTCCTTCACGGACGCCGATCTTGACAACGATGCCGTCGAAGGGTGATTGAATATGCATATTTCTGACTATTGTCTGGCCGCGTTCGATCTCCCTGATCTGGTGGTCTGGAACATCAAACAGTTGCAACCGCTCCAGCGACGAGCGCAAAAGGTTTTGCGCGCCCTCCCTGATATCAGGATGGACGCTGTTTTTTAGAGATTCCAGATTTTTCAGCGCAAGCAGGTACTCCTCTTCAGTAGAGACCAGTTCTGGCGAGTAAATCGCCAACAGCATCATGTTCTTTTTGACATGCTCTCCAGTTGTGTCCACATACAGCTCTTCAACCCAGCCCTCCACTTTTGGATGTAGCCGTGTTACACGTTTTTCGTCATAATCTATCAGCCCAACGGTGCGTATGTTGTGGGTAAGCTTCTTTTTTACGGCGCGGGCCGTGCGAACGCCAATACTCTGGGAAACCACCGGGTCTATCTTCACTACACCGGCAGGGCCAGAGCCTTTGCCTGCGCCGGTGGCATAGACCGGAATATAATCCATACCCATGCCATCTTTGGCGGGGACAGGACTTGTGTTGGCCGGATTCATCGGGTGACGGTAATAGAGCGGCTTTCGCTCTTTATTGCTGTCTGCTTTTTGCGCGGCCCCTTGCTGAGGCTGTTGAGCCCCCATCATGGGAACGATATAACTGATCCCCGCGCCTATTGTAAGCGACAGCAACGCAGTCACGATAATTTGCTTATTCATTAATGATTTCCTTTCCGGTGGCGGCAGTGAGCCGGGCTAGCGCCTGGTTGGCTTCCGCCTGTTTTTTCCAGTACTGGGTTTCGTAGTTATAAAGTGTGACCTGTGAGCGGACAAGGTTGAGAAAGTCGACCTTGTTCACCTGGTATCCGGCGAGCATTGAAGCTACGGTCTGGGTCGCTTGCGGAATTATACCGTTTTTAAACAAGTCCGCCTGCTCACGCGCTTTATTATAATCGGCAAATGCGCGCGACACCTCGGCCAAAACAGATTCTTTCGCGTCCTGAAGGTAAAATTTTGATCTGGCATGCTCAGCAAACCTTTGCTCAAGGCGCCGATCCTGCTTTGTTGAAGTAAAGATCGGGAGATTCATGCTGAACATCAAGCTGGAAAGATCAGAGCGCCCTTCTCCGTTCACCGGGTTATTACCGCTTCGATTTCCATATACGGCGCCAAGTTTGAAATCGGGATAATAATCTTTCTTCGCTAACTCCACCTCGGCCTCGGCAGACCCGATTTCCTCAGATCGGGAAGCCAGCAAGGGCCGGTTTTTGACAGCGATCATGTTTAGCTCCGCTTCATCTGGCACAGACGGTATGTCTTCATTAATCTTCTCCGAGATCGCCACCGGCACAATCGCAGGCCGATTCAAAAGCGCGTTGAAATCCGCCTCTACTTCTCTGCGGGCGGATATTAAACTGATTTCGACATCGAGTAGCTTCGATAACTCAAGTTGCGCCAGCAGTACATCCTGTTGCAATCCTTTGCCGAGTTTATATTTTATTTCCGCGATACGAATGAACCCTCGCAAAAGGTTCTGGTTGAGACCTACTATTTCAATAGCGCGGTCGAGATAAAACAGGTTCCACCAGCTGATGCGAACATTTCGCTCTAATTTCAACAGAAACTCGCTGGTATCAAATTGAGAGGCTTTGGCTCTGCTTTCCGCCGCTTGTTTGCGTAACCCCAGTTTTCCGGGAAAGGGAAGCGCCTGGGAATAGCCTACTTGCAACTGCGTCATGTTTTCATCCGTTATCGAAAAACTAGCGACGGGGAGGTTCATTGCGTTGACCGAAAGCACCGGATCGGGCAGGGTTCCCACCTGCGCAGGGATTTCAGCCAGCGCGCGCGCATGGGCTTTCTGCGCGGCGTACCCTGGATTGGCGCTAATAGCAAGCTGTACCGCCTCTTTAACAGAAATCGCTTCATTTCCGTAACTGACTCTCGGCATAAGAATTCCGACCGCCGCCAACACTAAAATAATAATATTACGCATATCTTCGCCTTGTTAAATTTCTAAAAGTACTTTTCTACATTGAACATGTGACAGTTGGTGATCGTTCTCCAGCGCCTGAAACCACAACATGTTATTTTTTCCCGTTGCCATCATTTATTGTTAAATCTCCTCTACGATTGTCAAGCGCTCCTAACTTCGCTTTCCAAAAAAATTGTCCTCCGCAACCCGGATTTCTTCGCTTGATTTACCTTCTTTCGACATGCTCCAGGCCATATTAAACTGGCTCAGGCATATGCCGCATTTTGAGGCGTGATCGTCTGTAAAGCATGTAAGCAGGTTTTTGTGGTGAAAACGTGGATTTTCTTTGCATTTGCAATAGCAGTAGATGGAATCCAAGACCCCAGGGATTTTTACCGCATTTTTGTAGGCTTGCGCGACCCTGCCATCATATCGTCGCGAAGGTATGAGCGGCCTTGTCTCGACAAGACCTGCCTTTTTCACTTTTTCAAGATACGCGATAGTCGCCGGATCCGTGACAGGCGATGGGCCTCCCGCCAGTCCAAAAGGGCGTAAGCCGATAAACACCGCCAGTAATACGAACAAGGCTCCAGCTATATAAAGCAGGCCGCTTGTTTTGCCATGTTTTATTTTTCTCTCGTTTATCCGCTTCGAGGATTTATTTTTTTTCGACATTGGAAGCTCCAAATAAAATCCCGCAAGATAAACAGCCAGGTGTCCGGCATATATTAAAAACGTATGACTTTTGCATCTTCACGATTTCCTCTAACCTAAACCAGTTCTAACTCCATTGCCCTAACCGCCACTTATTAAATCTATCCGTCAACCAGATAGCCCTTTGCGCGGCGGCGCCGGATGTTATTTGCGTGGATCAGCGCAGTTTGTATTTTGAACATTTTGTCCGTCAAACACGCCAGGGAGCCAATTCGCCAGATTGTTTACGCAAACCAAGGGGCGCTAATTAGGTAGCCCCGCGCGATTCCGCGAAATACGCGGAAAAGACGAATCAGCTAGGAAAGAATTTGGGGGGGTCGGTCAAATAAGAAAGAGGAAAACGTATGATAAGACGGGGAGACAGGTAAATTCAAATGCGCTTCACTGAACACCTGAAAATCCTGAGGGTTGGTTATCGTAAGATTGCACGACGAACACTTGGCCATATCACCATCGCATTTCGGCCCGCCGTTGTTTTGCCTGTCTCCGCCTTTGTCTTTGTCAATACGGTCAACGGCGACGTCGCCTGAAACCGGTTGCGCCATTGAGTTGGCCATATTTTCAGCGCAAATTATGTCTGAAGAAATCGCAAACACAGGCGTGATGTGCAAGACGGCCAGCAAAAGAGCCATCGACAACCTGAACTTAATATTATTCATTTTCCGCATTTGCCTAGTGTCACTAACATATTCATTTTTGTCAAGAGCAATTTTCATAAAGGCAAAAGAAGGTGAAATGCTCTGCGTCGTTGATATGGTCAGGCTTTCTGGAGCCACAATATACGTGTTTTCCCTTAAATAACAGAGCGTTTGATTATATGGATAATTTTGTTCTGCTGATCGTCTGTAAGGTAAGGACTCATCGGAAGACTGAATATTTTACCGGCAACCGACTCCGTGACCGGAAAATCGCCTTTCTTATGCCCCAGGCTGGAAAACGCTTTTTGCAGGTGGAGAGGCGTGGGATAGTATACAGCCGTTGGCGCGCCGCCAGCTTTTAACGCCGCCCGGATCTGGCTTCTACTTTCTGACATAACCGAATATTGCGCCCATGCGCTTTGAAATTGATCTGGAACAACGGGTGTTTCTACGTATCCTTCCAATCCTTCAGTATAACGATTCGCCACTTTGCGGCGGTCAATGAGCTCATCCGGAAATATTCCAAGCTTTGGCAAAAGAGCGGCCGCCTGTATCGTGTCGAAACGCGCGTTCAATCCGATGCGGCTGTTGCTGTATTTATCATCGCCTTGACCATGAACGCGGATCGACTCCATCTCGTAGGCCAGGTCTTCGTCATCGGTGAGAACGGCGCCGCCGTCTCCATAACAACCAAGCGGTTTCGCCGGAAAAAAACTGAGCGCCGCCGCGCCCCCCAGGCTCCCGGCTTTACGCCCTTTATATTCGGCGCCAAAACTTTGCGCCGCGTCCTCCAGAACGAACAGCCCGTTGTCTTCGGTCACGCTTTTTATATTATCGTAATCGGCCGGAAGTCCGAACAGATCGACCGGGATCACGCAGGCCGGCTTAAGGTTATTCTCTTTTTTTACAAAATCAATTTTCTTTTCAAGCTGTGAAGGATCGATATTAAACGTCCGTGAATCGATATCCACAAAGACGGGCGTCGCGCCAAGAAGTGATATGACTTCGGCGGTGGCGAAAAAAGTAAAGGGGGAAGTGAAAACCGCGTCTCCCCGCCCCACATTGAGCGCCATCAGCGTCATAAGAAGAGCGTCAGTTCCCGAAGAGCAGGTGACGGCCCTGTTAACTCCGGCGAACTTAGCTAACCGCCGCTCCAGCTCGAAAACCTCCGGCCCCATTATAAATTGGCCATGCTCAAACACTTTGTCGATACCAGAGCTGATTTCGCTTTGAAGACGCAGATACTGAGCTTTAAGATCGATAAAAGGTATGTCCATTTACTGCATACTAATTTATTCAGGCTTTAGAATTCATTTCTTCAACGGAGGAGACTAAGTATACCTTTTAATTCCTATTGTCGATAGTTCGCAATTGTGAGATGATCGGTAAACAGGAGTCATAGACTTGAACAAGCTTCCGATTTTTGAGTGGTTTTATCCGCAGGGTGATGTCATGGTCACTGTCAACACCAATATAACTGGTGTGGACATACCTTCCGACCTCAGGCAACAGGAAATTGTCGATTTCGTTCTGGGAGATAAACCTACCCCAAAACTTACAGCCGACGGCGTTGGGATCAGCGCGCCTATGCGGTTTTCCGGCTCTCTTTACTCATGCTATTTCCCCTGGGACTGTGTTATGCAGATGAGCGGCCAGGAAGCGGTGATGCAGTTTCGCAACCCGGTTCCGGTAAAAGGCGATTTTGGAGCCCAGCCGAAACAAGCGGCCAACAAAAAAAGGCGGGGCAACCTTCGAGTCGTTAAATAAATCTTCTTTCACTGTTCCCAGATTTTATACAACCTGCGCCCAAGCTCCATGACGTAATCACGGCCTTTCTCCCCGTTTTCAAGGGCGTCGAGCCACTCGGCGGGTATGGCGTTAACTCCAAGGTGCGCTCCGGCCAGCGCGCCTGTCATCGCCCCTATGGTGTCGGTGTCCCCGCCCAGAGAGACAGCCTCACTGACCGACTTTTTAAAATCGCCGTTGAATTTCAGAAAGCAGTAGATCGACGCTGGAACCGAGCGTAACGCCGTCACCTCGTTTCCCAGTTCATTTGCTATCGTTTCAGGATCGTGATACCTGGCCAGCAATCTGTCGGCGCAGTTAAGAGCGTTGTTGAAAGATGTCTCTTTTGTATAGATTTTCAATTCTTCGAGGAACCGCGCGCTATCCACCCTCTCCTTGCTATCTTCTTTAGCCGCAAGACCGACCGCCAGCGCCTGTAGCTTCGCCCCCTCCACCCCCAGAGGATGGGTGTGCGTCACCTTCGCGGAAATTTCCGCCTCTTTTTCCAACTGCTCCAGGTCGTGATGATTTAAAACTCCCACAGGCGCTATCCGCATCGCCGCGCCGTTACCCATCGAGCCTTCGGCAAACGCGGCTTTTGGAGCCTGATCCCACGGCACACCTTCTTTAAGCGCCCTCAGAACTTTCAGGGAGCCGCCTCCATATCCCCTGTCGCCGTTAAAGTTATATACGAGCCTCCCCGCCAACGCCTGCGGCTGGACATGCCCATGTTCAGCCAGTATCTCGGCCAACCCTATCATCATCTCGGTATCGTCGGTGTATGTTCCCGCCCCCAACCTCGCTTCCACCATATCCTCGATGCGGCCAAACCCACGCGCTATCTTTCCTGCGGATAGCCCCTCGAAAGGCATGCCCAGAGCGTCCCCGGTAAAAGTTCCCATCAGCGCGCCCTGAAATTTAAGCAGGAGCGTTTTATCCAAAGTGTATTTCTTAATATTCAATATGTTATTGCAATTACCTAAAGGTTTACTTTAAGCAAAACAAGTGTCGCGCTTCCCCTGCTTGTGGGCTTCTCCCGTGTTTCTGGCTACTTCTCGATCTTAATGGTCACATCCGCCGCCACGGCAAGACCTAGCTCCAGCTCCACAAGTTTGTGAAGAGCGGCCGGCACCGGGCAGGTCACATGGGGCAGGCACACGCCTGCTGATTTGTAAATCTGTGAAGCCGCGATACCTTTCATCAGCTTATAGCCGTCCAGCGGCTCCGCCTCCAGCTCCTGCTTCATCCTTTCTACATACTCGCAACATTTGCCTATTTTAACTTTTGCGTAGCGGTCATCGACGGCCTCGGCGGTCGCCTCGACAGTTTCACCGCACGCTCCGGCGGTTACGACTATTTTAGCCATATTCCCAAACCTCTTTATAATATTTAAAACCAGTAATTTTACTAAAACAAACCTAGAAGAAGATTAGCTACCAGGAAAAATATGAGTAATCCTGAGATATCGTTCAGCGCAAGGACTATCGGCCCGCCCGCTATGGCAGGGTCGAATTTCGCCCATCGAAAAAAGAAAGGGATTAACGCGCCCAGCAAAGCGGCGAGGGATATAGATAAAAATATGGAGATACCGACAATCAGGCCCAGCGTGTAAGACCCGTGCCAGATTTGGGCCCCCGTCCCGGCGATTACGCCGCAGATAAACCCCAGCGCAAGGCCGATCTTAAACTCTCTATAGATATAGGCCCAAAGCGATGAGAAAGCTATCTTCCCGGTCGCCATACCGCGAATGACCAGCGCCGAGCTTTGCGTCCCAACGTTACCGCTCATCCCCATAACAACCGGTATAAAAGCCGCCAGGGCAATCGCCTCGGCGATAGCCATTTTAAAAGACCAGATAAGGGCGCCGGTGATAAAACCGCCGATCAATGACGCGCCAAGCCATGGCAGTCGGTATTGAACCATTTCACGGATTGTATGCGTTTGAGTAAGCGCTTCGTCATCGGCTCCGGCCATGGTCATTATGTCTTCATCCGCCTCTTCTTCCATGACATCAACTACGTCGTCGATAACCACCCGGCCTTTTAAAACCATTTCGTTATCCACCACGGGCAATGAGACAAGATCGTACCGCTTGAAAAGCCAGGCGACTTTTTCCTGATCCGCGTCCACGGTGGCGTATATGGGAGGCTGGCTGTCTATTATCTCGCCTATGGTTTTTTTAGCGGGATTGAGGATGAGGTCTCTCAATGGCGCCACGCCTTTCAGCTTTCTGTTTTCATCTACAACAAAAATATTATGTACGTCTTTTATCTCATCAGCCTTGGCGCGCAACTTTTCGATAGTCTCGGCGACCGTGGCTTTCTCGTTGGCTTCCACAAGCTCGATCTGCATGATGCCGCCGGCCGACTCCTCGTCGTACTCCAAAAGCATGGAGACTTCCTGGTCTACTTCGTCAGGTACGGTATCTAGAATGTCTTCCGCTTTTTCATCCGTGACATCCCCCAATATATCCGCCGCGTCGTCGCTGTCCATTTCGCCGATAAGGTCGCCGAGACCTTCGGCTTCTGTGCGTTTCAGGATTAAATCGCGCGCTTCGTCCCCAAGAAGCGGAAGAACTTCAGAGCCCATATCGACTCCCAGCGCCCTGAAAGCGCTCAGTTTCCTCTCTTCTCCGTCGGCCAGGTCAATGGCCTCGGCTATATCGGCTGGATGATAATTGTCATCGAGATACTGGACAGACTTTTGCCCGTCCAGGACATCGTTAATTATCTGCCTGACTTTTTCTTCTGGAAGCATAATTTTCTACATGGATAACAATAAACACGCCTTTTATAAAAGAAGCGGCTTTAAGGTTTATTCCTACTGAAAACAGAGCGGGCTTTTTCCGCCCAGTCTGCGTCTTTGTTCGCCCACAGCCATTGCGCGGGACCGTGAAGGGCGTAAACTGCGGCCATGGCGAACAGGAGGTAGTGTGGAAACTGGGCCACAATAAAAACAATGAGGACAACTCCAAGAAAGATATGAAACGGTTTTCTTCTGCTTAAGTCGAGATGCTTGAAATTGTGATATGGAATACTGCTAACCATAAGTAGCGCCAGGATGTAGATGGTGACCATAATAACAACAGCCGGAGCCTTATCAACTTCAAGAGCGCCGCGTGTTAAAAGCACTGTAGTCGCAAGGAGGCCGGCGGCTGGAGGAATAGGCAAACCCGTGAAACTATCTTTTGGCGTCTCATCGCCTTGAACGTTAAACCGGGCGAGCCTTAAAGCGCCGCACAGCGCAAATAGAAAAGCGGCCATCCATCCGAGCCGTCCGAAAGGCTGGAGCACCCAGTTATACATCAAAATCGCCGGAGCGGCGCCGAAGGCTATAAGGTCGGACAGAGAGTCGAACTGCAACCCGAAATTTGTTGTGGAGCCTGTCGCCCTGGCTACCCGTCCGTCGATACCATCGAAAAACATGGCCAGGATTATCACCCACGCGGCGGTGTAATAATGCCCGTTGATAGATGCGGCTATGGCGTAGAACCCGCAAAAAAACGCGGCCGATGTAATCAGGCTCGGCACTATGAAAATACCTTTGCGCAGGTTCGGATTTTTAATAAGCGGCTTGCGCGCGTTTGCCGGGACCGCAGGTATCTTTTCTGGTGGCGGAGCGACCCTGAGGCGCTCGTCTTTCCTCGCTTCTTCCGTCATCTTCTCGCCTCCAACGGCGCGCGCGCCATCACGGTCTCCCCTCCTTTAACTTTATCGCCCACTTTTGAAATAATATGCGCGCTTGAAGGGATAATCAGATCAACGCGGGACCCGAACCGGATAAGCCCCATCCTGTCCCCTTTTTGCAGGGCCTGTCCCATCTTGACACGGCATACGATCCTCCTTGCCACGAGGCCCGCGATCTGCTTTATTCCCACCTTGCCCCACTTTGTGTCCAGCGCCACATAATTTTGCTCGTTATCGTAGCTTGCCTTATGGTTCCATGCGGCGAGAAACTTTCCTTTGTTATAAATTTTTCTCAACACATCGCCCGCCACAGGAATCCTCTGGACATGGACATTGAATATGGACAAAAAAATCGATATGCAAATGGCGCCATCGGGATAGTCTTCGCTAAAATAGGCTGTGTCAATTTTGGCGACCTTCCCGTCGGCCGGAGCGACCATCAGGTCGTCCCCGTCTGGCCCCACTCTTGTTGGATCGCGAAAAAAGTAGGCGACGAAGGCGACGAGCCCGATCATAGTCCACATAGCCACCGCCCAGTTGAGAAAATAAAAGACAACTGTCAAGGCTAAAAGCGGGACGATGAACCGAAATCCATCGGCTTCAATCGGCGATCTCATTTTCAGTCCTTTATCTTGCCGCCTATCCAGGGCATCATCTTGCGAAGTTTCGCCCCCACCTTCTCTATCAGGTGATCGGAGTCTTTCCTGAGAAGCGCGTTGTATACCGGCCTGTTCGCCTTGGTCTCAAGCACCCACTCGCGGGCGAACTCTCCGTTTTGAATCTCTTCTAATATATCGGCCATCTCCATGCGGGTCTCTTCGTTGACAATTCTTCGTCCCCTGGTGATATCGCCATACTTGGCTGTGTCGGAGATCGAATAGCGCATGTTGGCGATACCTCCCTCGTAGATCAGATCGACTATTAGTTTCATCTCGTGGAGGCATTCAAAATAGGCCACCTCCGGCTGGTATCCAGCCTCCACCAAAGTATCGAAACCGGCTCTGATAAGCTCCGAGACGCCGCCGCAAAGCACCGCCTGCTCCCCGAACAGATCAGTTTCGGTCTCTTCCTGGAACGTGGTTTCGATAACGCCCCCTTTTGTTCCGCCTATCGCCTTGGCGTAGGCAAGCCCCACCTGTTTCGCTTTTCCAGTGGCGTCCTGATGGATGGCTATGAGCGCGGGCACGCCGCCACCTTCGGTGAACTGGCGCCGCACAAGATGTCCTGGGCCTTTGGGCGCGATCATAAACACATCCACATCTTTGGGAGGGTCGATCTGCCCGAAATGGATGTTGAACCCGTGCGCGAAAGCTATGGCGTCTCCTTTAACCATGTTCGGCCTCACACTTTGCTCGTAAATCTCCGCCTGAGCTGTGTCTGGAGCCAGCATCATTATGATATCGGCCGCTTTGGCCGCCTTGTCCGGGGTCATAACGGTGATCCCTTTTTCCTTTGCGGCGATTTTGTTGGATCTGCTCTCAGGCCGCAATCCGACGATTACTTTTACCTTTGAGTCGCGAAGGTTCAGCGCGTGGGCGTGCCCCTGGCTTCCATAGCCGATGATCGCAACGGTTTTGGTTTTTATATGTTTTATGTCAGCGTCTTTTTCGTAGTAAATCTTTGCCATCTTGATTCCATTCTCCACTGTTTATGAGCCAGTAATAATAAACTTCGGTTAACCCAGCGTTTTCCTGCCACGGGACATGGCGATCTTGCCGCTTCTGGTCAGTTCTATTATTCCAAGCGGTTTAATCATCTCTATGAAAGCTTTAACTTTCCCTGCCGCTCCCGTTACTTCTATGGTGTAAGTTTTTGAGGATACATCCACAACTTTGCCCCTGAAAATCTCCGCCATCCGCAGAATCTCGGCCCTGTTGGTCGGCTCCGCGTTGACTTTTACCATCACGATCTCCCGTTCGATGTAATCCTCGGATGTAAAATCTATCACCTTGATTACATCTATAAGCTTGTTCAACTGCTTTGTGATCTGCTCTACAATCGCGTCGTCTCCCCTGGTGACAATGGTCATGCGCGAAGAAGTGGCGTCGAGCGTCGGCGCCACCGACAGCGACTCGATGTTGTAGCCCCTGCCGGAGAAAAGCCCTGATATTCTGGCGAGCACGCCGAACTTGTTCTCGACAAGGATTGAAATCGTGTGTCTCATTTTTCGTATTTTAAGCCAAAAGCATTTTGTTTATAGGCGCGCCTGCCGGCACCATCGGGTAGACGTTCTCCTCACGATCCACTTGACAGTCGATTATCGTGGTTCTGCGCGCCTTTATCGCCTTTTCCAGTATCGGCGCGAAATCCTCCGGCTTTGTGACGCGAAATCCAAGCGCGCTGTACGACTCGGCCAGTTTTACGAAATCGGGCTGGAACTCGATGCAACTATATGCGTAGCGCCGCTCATAAAAAAGTTGTTGCCACTGGCGCACCATACCCAGAAAACCGTTGTTGAGAATAACAACTATGACCGGTAGCCTGTACTGAACCGCCGTGCCAAGCTCTTGTATGTTCATCTGTATAGAGCCATCTCCTGCGATATCGATAACCACCTTGTCCGGGAAAGCCGCCTGGGCCCCTATAGCCGCAGGAAAACCGTATCCCATTGTGCCCAGACCGCCTGATGTCAGAAAAGTGCGCGGTTTGCTAAGCTCCAGATACTGGGCGGCCCACATCTGGTTCTGCCCGACCTCGGTCGTATAGATAGCGTCCCCTTTCGTAATCCGGTCTATCTCCTCGACTATGAACTGCGGCTTGATTACGCTTTTCTTCTTTTTGTACTCCAGCTTGTTGGCTAATTTCCATTCCTCGATCTGGGCGAGCCAATCTTTACTTTTGCTTTTCCAGTTAACTTTTCTGGTTTTAACAGAGGCGTTAAGCTTCTTTAAAATATCTTTGAGATCGCCCACCACAGGAATATCGCACTTGATATTTTTCGATATCGAAGTCGGATCGACATCCACATGCGCAATTTTGGCGTTAACAGCGAACTCGTCGAGCTTTCCTGTAACCCTGTCGTCAAAACGGGCGCCAAGCGCTATTAAAAGATCACAATTGGTGACGGCCATGTTGGCCCTGTATGTGCCATGCATCCCCAGCATTCCAAGGCTTAGCCTGTCGGACGATGGCATGCTTCCAAGGCCCATCAGGGTTTGCGTCACAGGAGTGGATGTTGCGCGGGCCAGCTTTCGCAGTTCGTCTGACGCATTTGACGAGATGACTCCACCTCCCACATAAAGAACCGGCTTTTTTGAGGCGGCAATAGCGTCGGCCAGTTTGTCTATCTGTTTTATATGTCCAGAAGTGGTCGGCTTATATGAGCGAAGCGAAATTTTTTCCGGGAACTCAAACTTCGCCTTGTTAGTCACCACGTCTTTTGGCAGATCGACCAGAACAGGCCCCTGCTTGCCTGTGGAGGCGATATAAAAAGCCTCCGCTATGGTTCTGGCCAGATCATTGACATCTCTGACCAGAAAACTGTGTTTGACGCAGGGACGGGTGATGCCGATGATGTCCGCCTCCTGAAAAGCGTCGTTTCCTATAAGCGCGGTTAAAACTTGCCCCGTGAAAACCACAATCGGGATCGAGTCCATGTATGCCGTGGCGATGCCGGTAACGGTGTTGGTCGCCCCGGGCCCGGAGGTCACGAGGGCCACGCCCACTTTCCCGCTGGAGCGGGCGTACCCGTCGGCCATATGAACCGCGCCCTGTTCGTGGCGCACAAGGATATGTTTCGGTTTCATACTTTGAAACAGGGCGTCGTACAACGGAAGAACCACACCGCCCGGATAACCGAAAATCAGATCCACCTTCAGTTTTAGCAGTGATTTGACAAAAATCTCCGCCCCTGTAATCTCCATGTCTTTAATACTTTTCCTGTCTGTTGTTTAAGGTCAATATTTGATGATATAGTAAGCGCCTTAAAAGAGTCAAACAATCAATAAGGTATAGGCCCTAAATCATTTATGGCGACCATTAATTCCAAGCCCGCAGGAGTCGTCCCATCTCAGGAGATAATCAAGCTGATTGACGGGGGCAGACTTCTCCCCGCCAACGGCGATAAAGATATCGACAGGAAAGCCCAGATACAGCCAGCCTCAATCGATTTGCGATTAGGAAATATCGCTTATCGGCTTCAATCGAGCTTCCTCCCTCAGGCCGATACAGTAAAAAACAAGATGAAAGACCTGGTGATGTACGAAGTCGATCTGGACAAAGGAGGAATTCTGGAGAAGGGAGCCGTTTATCTGATTCCGCTGGTGGAAAGCCTCAACCTGGAGGGGTTGAATATCAGTGGAAAAACAAATCCCAAAAGCTCCACAGGAAGGCTGGATGTATTCACACGTGTCATTACCGATAACTCCAGCCGGTTCGAGGATATCGCCGAAAACTATTCTGGCGATCTATATCTGGAAGTTGTGCCTCGTTCGTTTACCATAAAAATAAAAAGCGGGCAACGCCTTAACCAGCTTCGGCTTTTCAGCTCAAGCTCCCAGCCTTTCAGTGATGACGGCCTGAATAATTTATTCAAGTCAGAGCAATTGCTGTGCGACAGCTCTGGAAAAATTCTGGATTCGAATACAAGAGTAAGTGGTGACGGTCTCCTTATGAGTGTCGATCTTCAAAGCGGTGATGGAGATCCAATAGGGTATAAAACAAAAAAGAACAGCCAGGTAATAGAGCTTGATGAAGTGGGCCTGTATAACGCGGATGATTTCTGGGAGCCGATTTATCAGCCGAAAAACGGGAGGCTGATACTTGAGCCGGAGGAGTTCTATATATTCGCGTCTAAAGAGCGAATCAGAGTACCGCGAAGTTGCGCGGCGGAAATGGTGGAGTTCGACGCAGGCTCCGGCGAGCTTCGCACCCATTACGCCGGTTTTTTCGATCCTGGATTCGGATATGGGAAAAGCGGAGAGGTCAGAGGCACGAAGGCGGTTCTGGAGGTGCGGCCCCATGATGTGCCTTTTATAATTGAGGACGGTCAGATATTGTTCAAAATGAAATACGAGAAGATGAGCGCAACGCCTGATGTCTGGTATGGATCGGAGATCGGCTCCAACTATCACGACCAGACGCTCAGACTGGCCAAACAGTTTAAGCGGAGTAAAGTCTAGGGTTCTCTATTTATTTTGTCGAAAACGCTTAATTATTATATAATTAGCATTGCTTCCAAATAAAGGTTTTGGGGGATTCTCCATAAAGAGAGCTTGAGGTTATGCGACAGTCAGAACTCGATTACATCCTGGGCACGATGCTCGATAAGGACGAAGGTGTCTCCGACCTGAATTTCACTGTCGGCAAAAAGCTACAGGTGGAAACTTCTGGAATGCTCACGGATGTCGAGATAAATCCACCTATAAAGAAACTTACTCCGTTTCAAACCGAGATACTTGCGTTAAACCTGATAAACAACGATCCGAGGCTCACCAAAAACCTTCTTACTAACGGTTCTGCCGATAGCTCTTATTTTCTTAAAGGACGGGCCAGGTTCCGCGTCAACATTTTTTCCCAGCGCAACACATACTCGATCGTGATGAGAAAACTTGCGACCGAGATTCCTACCATCGCCGAGCTTAAACTGCCAGAGGTTTTTCACAAGATCGCCGAGGAGAAGAACGGTCTTGTGCTTGTCACGGGGGCCACCGGATCTGGTAAGACGACATCCCTGGCCGCGATGCTGGATCTGATTAATGATACGAAACCGGTCCATATTGTCACGCTGGAGGATCCTGTTGAATTTTCCCACCCGCACAAGAAGGCGACTTTCAACCAGCGTGAGATGGGGCAGGATTTCGACTCGTTCGCGACCGGTTTGCGCGCCGCCCTCCGGCAGGCGCCAAAGGTAATACTCGTCGGTGAAAGCCGCGACCGTGAAACAATGGAAATAGGCATGACCGCAGGCGAAACCGGCCATCTGGTCATGAGCACACTGCATACGGTGGACGCTGGGCAGACAATAAACCGTATTGTAGGTATGTTCGACCTGGAAGAGGAAAAGCTCGTCCGCATCCGCCTGGCGGAAACCCTTCGCTGGGTAGTCTGCCAGCGTCTTCTGCCCAAAAGAGGTGGCGGGCGTGTGGCCGCTTTCGAGATCATGGGCTCCAACCTTCGCGTGAAAGACGCCATCCTGCATGGCGAAGATCTGGAAAAAGACAAAACTTTCTATGATATTATTACAGCCGCAGAGACATACGGCTGGCGGACGTTCGACAAAAGCATCTCCGATCATTATAAAGCGGGGCTTATCACTGAAGAGACGGCGATGGCCTACGCCTCCCGCAAATCGATAGTCGGCCGCTCCATCGATGTAATAAAAAGTGAGCGCGGAGAGAAAACCAGCGATATCGAGGAGCTATCGCTAGATAACATATATGATAAGGAGACCAAGAAGGCCAAGAAAGCCCTCTTGAAGAAGAGATAGAAACGACTATGAAAGTAAAATGTCCCAGTTGCTCTAAAATCATCAACGTTCCTGATGAGAAAATACCCGCGCGAGGCGTTTTCAATTTCAACTGCCCCAATTGCAAAAACCCTGTCAGCGCCTCTATTGACGAAAAAGCCATAAGCGAAATAGCCCTTCCAGACCTTGGCGATCTTCCAGAGACAACTCCGACTCCACAGCCTCTCGATGAGACTCAGGACATCCCGGTGCCGCCTCGGGTTGGCGGCGACATACCGGCGTTGCCCGATTTTGAAGACGCGATGGAGAATGAGCTTGATATTCTCCAGGAGGGAAAGTTTCGCGCGCTTGTGGCCGACAATGAAAACCTGGATCGGGTTTCTCCTGTATTAAAGAAAATGGATTATGTGATTACCTCTGTGAAAAGCCATGACGAAGCTATCCAAAAGCTGACTTTTAACAAATATGACATAATCGCGCTTAGCGAAACCTTCGCAGGATGCGATCCGGCTGAAAATGCGATTCACAAATATTTAGAGCCATTGACAATGGATATTCGCAGAAAAATGTTTATTGTCATGACAGGGAAAAAATTCAAGACTATGGACAACATGCAGGCGTTTAACAAAAGCGCGAATCTTGTCCTGAACGAATCCGATTTTGGCAATTTCGAGTTGATACTAAAAAAATCGATTAAAGACAGCGAGCTCTTCTATCATATTTTCAACACAATGCTGATCGAAACGGGCAAGGAAATAGCCAGATAGCGCCAGGGTTGAACATGACCGGAGATCACTACTAACATTGCTATACAAGCTGGTTAAGGAATAAATATGCCTGTCTTCAAATATAAAATTAAAACGAAGGTTGGAACGCGCGAGGCTGAAATCGAAGCGGATGATATAGAAACCGCAAAAAAGATTTTGACGCGCCAGCGCATCAATTTCGTTTCACTAAAACTTAAGCCGAAAGATATAGTGCTGTTCGGCGGAGGCCCCACTCAAAAGGATGTCGTAATTTTCACAAGGCAGTTCGCGACCATGATTGGAGCCGGCTTGCCGCTGGTGCAGTGTTTGTCCATACTGGGCGGATCTGTGGAAAACAGAATATTCGGCGCGACGATTTCCGATATCAAGTCAAAGGTGGAGTCAGGCGAAACTTTCGCCGACGCCTTGCGTAAACATCCGAAAGTTTTCGACCCGCTATACACGAACATGATCGAAGCCGGAGAAGTAGGAGGTATCCTCGACACAATAATGATCCGGCTTGCGGAATATTCTGAAAAAGCGATGGCGCTCAAAGGGAAGATCAAGGCGGCCATGGTATACCCGTCCGCCATAGTTACTGTGGCGGTGGCGGGGGGTTTTTT
>ENA-ORDP01000129-ORDP01000129.1-marine-sediment-metagenome-genome-assembly--contig:-NODE-129-length-48940-cov-3.963506_pt1 | contig 48940 bp, 39 predicted proteins | sample MGYA00248627_ERZ508539 | MGnify/ENA primary metagenome ERZ508539 (study PRJEB26208, sample SAMN05571518) | marine sediment metagenome | biome: deep sea; feature: Hydrothermal vent; material...
TATTGCAACAGCAATTAGCGAATGTGCACGACACGCTAGACTCCTTGCTGGAGGTCAATCCTAACTGGAAGAAAATTTATTTATATAACAAGAAAGGTAAAATTCTATACCCTGTTGCTGCGAAAAAAGTCTCCTACCCTGATCGATCGCTGGTGTCATTGCGGCGGGATATCGTTATTTACACGCGAAAAATTGGCTCGTTGGAATTGATACTGGATAATACTTCTTATCTACATAAACTGAGGCGCTTCGAAAATTATTTTATTTTAATACTTTAAGTTTACAAGTTTTAAGCCCATAAGCAAACTATCCGACTGACAGAGACTATCGAGCTTCATGGCATCTAACCGGATACCGTCCATACGGTTCCTGTCGTATTTCCGTTATCGGAACCCCTTTGTTTTTTGAATAATCTTCTTTGAAGTTTAAATTGATTATTTTCTTTATATAATTATGTCATATTTATATAAAAAATCAAGAGATTATGAGAAATAAAACCTATAATCATTGAAAAAAGTGTTCCCGTTATCGGTATTAAATTCAAGAAACCGACGCAAACAAAGAGAAGCCTGCTCCTGCCGACATAATACTTGCCATGTCTTTATGCAGAAAAACAAACAGCCATGATACTTTAATAAATTGACACGTGTTAAAAAAACACCGATGGGTTCGAATTGACTTCTGCTCCTAAAGCGAATACAATAATTTTGGAAAAGAACATTTTGTGAAATTACTTGTTGTTAATATGATATAATCATGACGTCTCATGTTTAATTAAAAAACGAAGCAACTTGGACGGCGAAACAATGGATGTAATAGATAGCTTAGATTATATATTACAAAATAATAAGATCTCCGAAACCGGCGTCAGGAACATATATAAGCTTTTTTCCGAAGATAATATAAATCTCCTGCATACCTTAACAAAATATAGCGAAACCGATAAAAACAATCTTGCAAAAATAAAAAAATGTATGGAAAAATTTGCACCTACGGTTGCCTCTAATTTTTGCAACTATCTAATGACGATAGATGAAACAAAGAAAATAATTATATCTAAACCGGGTACCTTGGATAATCTCATATTAGCCCATACAAATTACATAAAATCTTTATTTAACCTGACCTACGATGAAAAATATTTTAAAAACCGAATTATTGTGGGTTTTGTACATTATATATATAAAATTTCCACGGTTATTTACATAGGCTCTTACGGCTATTATAATACATTGATTGCGTCGGCCGTGATGACCTGCTGCAAAGAAAACGATTTAACAGAGGAAGAATCGCTGTCTATAATGTATTCCGTTCAAAAAATAATCTCAATAGACATTGCCCTTGTGATTGAAGCATATTACCAAAAATCTATTGACGACACTTATAAAATGGAGCGGGATTCTTTTAATAGGCTTATTACCCTTGCGGAATATAGAGATGAGGATACCGGCAATCATATTTTAAGAATGTCCACTTTTGCTAAAATTATCTCAAAAGAATTGGGAATGAATGAACTCGAGCAGGAAAATATACTAAATGCCGCCCCTATGCATGACATAGGGAAAGTCGGCATACCGGACAAAATACTGCTGAAACCCGGAAAACTGACTAAAGAAGAATTTGAAATCATGAAATCCCATTCGATCATCGGTTATGAAATTTTAAAAGATTCCGAATCTTCTATACTTAGAGAAGGGGCTATAATCGCATTGTCGCATCATGAAAGCTTTGACGGCAGCGGCTACCCCGACGGATTAAAAGGTAAAAAAATTCCTCTGAACGGTAGTATCTGTAAAATAGCAGACGTATTCGACGCATTGATAAACAAAAGGATATATAAACAAGCATATCCGTTTGATAAAACAATCGAAATTATGAAAAATGAAATGAGACCGGGATACGCATTTGACCCTGATTGTTTTAACGCTTTTATGAAGGGCTTAGATGAAATAATACAGATAGAAAACGTCAATCGTTAGTCTCTGTGTAAAATCTTTTTAATACTTAATCCTTAATAAGACTTACGGCGTATTGCTTTGCCGTTCTGCCTGACCTCGAGCCCTTGATGGACGCATAGCTTATCGCATTTTTTCTGATACTACTCATATCTATCAAAGGTACTTTTATGTCATATTTTTTTAAATATAATTCGACCATTTTAAGGTATGTTTCCTGATCAAAGTTATATAAACCGTATGTTAAACCAAACCTGTCACTCAAAGAAAGACCTTCTTCCGCCTCTTCTTCCGGATGTATAAGCTTAGATTCAAAATCAAGCCCTTCTCCTGAGAACTTTTCAGTGGTGAGATGCCGCTTATTAGAGGTAGCGTAAATAATGATATTCTCCGGAAGTTCATCCAGCCCTCCGTCAAGAATAGACTTAAGCTTTTTATAAAAAAGAGAGTCTGCATCAAATGCAACGTCATCAAAAATAAGGATAAATCTATAGGGCTTAACTTTAATAATCGTAATTAACTCATAAATAAGCTCAGCAGTATCCTCAACGACATCTATAAATTTAATCTTATTTATGTAGGGTTCTTCACTGAAAGATTTTGCTATAGCCCTTATGAGCGAAGACTTACCTGTCCCTCTGTCTCCCCATAAAAGAACGTTATTAGCGGACTTACCCGAGGCAAATTTCATTGTATTTTTAAAAACACCCATTATTACGTCGTCTATGCCGATAAAATCCGATAGAGATAATGAGTATGTCGAACCGGCACTCTTTTCAAAATCACCGGAGGAACCGGATATGGGCTTTAAAATATAACTGCCGTTTATTTTAAAAAACTTGAAAGAACCAAATTTATCCAAAAAATCAGCGTCATATTTTATAATGCTTTTCTCGGTCGAATCGCCTTTGGCGATGTTTTTAAACGTGTCGTAAATTTCAGAAGCTATGCGACTTATGTTTCGAACATCTTTAAATAATTCTTCGGTCATTTTTTACCCTGTTATTTATTGCTTAATTTATTTATAAAGAATCATTCAATTTTATTGAACAGTATGATGAACACATGGAACAAACCTTATCGTCTTTAAGCGGAAGCGAGGCACGCATCTGCCTTGCTTTTTCCGGGTCTAAGGAACAATCGTATTGTTTTTCCCAATCCATAGACCGTCTATGTTTGCTCATCGATATGTCCCTTTCCAGCGCGCCCTTTACGCCCTTAGCTATATCTCCGGCATGAGCCGCAATTTTAGAAGCGATGACACCTTCTTTTACATCCGACACGGACGGAAGCCTCAAGTGTTCGGCGGGAGTAACATAGCAAAGAAAATCCGCGCCGGCTCCGGCGGCTATCGCCCCCCCTATTGCACTAGAAATATGATCGTAGCCGGGGGCTATATCTGTAACCAATGGACCCAAAACATAAAACGGAGCACCGTTGCAGAGGCTTTTTTCTAATTTTATGTTAGTTTCAACTTGGCTTAACGGAACGTGTCCGGGGCCTTCTATCATTACCTGAACCCCTTCCTCAAGAGCTGTTTTTTGTAATTCGCCGAGAATTATAAGCTCCGACACCTGAGCCCTATCGGTTGCATCCGCAAGGCTTCCGGGCCTTAACCCGTCACCCAAACTTAACACCACGTCGTTTTTCTTGGCAATCCTCAAAAGTTTATCGTAATTCTCATAAAGAGGATTTTCTCTATTTTTCCTCATCATCCAAGAAGCTATTAAAGACCCGCCCCTTGATACTATACCCATAATCCTCGTCTGTTTATTCATCGTTTTTACGGCTCTTAAAGTCAATCCGCAATGGACGGTAATAAAATCAACACCTTCTTCGCATTGCCTTTCTATAACCTCAAAAAGATATTCCGGATCGAATCTATCTATAAAACCGGTATCACCTGCACTTGCCATTCCGTCGCCGTTCTCCATAGACGGTTGAAACGCTTCATACAGCGGAACCGTTCCGATAGAAACAGTTGAATTTTTAACGATATCACGCCTGAATTCTATTATGTTACCGCCTGTAGAGAGATCCATTACTGCATCTGCGCCGCTTTTTACCGCCATAAATAATTTTTCCAATTCTTCTTTAATGTCGCAGTTATCTCCGGACGAACCTATATTGGCGTTGACCTTAGTTCTTAAGTCCTTGCCTATGGCGAGGGGGGCAATACCCCTCAAGCGGTTTTTTATTATCACGGTAAAACCATTCATTACATCGGAACGAATTTTTTCGGAAGAGACCCCTTCAACTTTAGAACAATATTCCATCTCTTCGGTTATTATATTATTTCTTGCCGCTTCTATTTGATTCATATATTTATCCCTTTAGCATCCTCTTTTTATTGCGTTAATTTATATCGTTAAGAGTTGAAATACCTGCAAACGACCTTACGGCGCTGCCGATATCCCGATTCCTCAATATACCCGATTGAACAGCAACGTAGCACCCTCCGACGCCTTTAATTTCGGACAAATTATTCTCGTTTATACCGCCGAGAGCAAAAACAGGAATTCTAAGCAATTTTAATACTTTTTTAAAGACATCGGTTCCTTGTTCGAATCCATTATTTTTTGTTTTAAAAATAGGACTGAATGTTACAAAATCAGCTCCGGCCTCCTCCGCTTTTTTTGCTTCTTCAGAAGAATGCGACGAATAAAAGATCTTAATGCCTTTAATTCTTTCCTTAACGACACTAATCGGTACACTGTTTTTATTCAAATGTACGCCGTATGCCCCTAATGCTAATGCAACATCTACTCTGTCGTTAACAAAAAGCTTAATGTCGGGATACTTTTTTAATATTACCCTGATTTTTTCGCCTAATTTAAAAAACTCCTTAACGCTTATATCTTTTTGCCTTAATTGAAATGCACCTATGCCGCTATCAAAACATTTATCTAACGCTTCAAGATAATCTTTCTCATCGCCGAAAATATTTTTATCACCGATTAGATATATATTGAAATCTATCAATTTTATTTACTTCGCATTAACTTTTTTATTTTATCGCACCTTTTACGGCATATTATATAATTTAATCTATATATTGTCAATTTAATCATATCCCGAATCTGATAGTAATTAATATCAATTATCCAAAATTTACTGCAATCTATTTTTTTTTATGATATAATCAGATAGTAAATAACTAAATTAAACTTTAATTGCGGAGGTTTCTCATGAAATGGAAGTGTTCCGTATGCGGTTATATTCATGACGGGAATAGTGCTCCGGACGTATGTCCGAAGTGTGGCGCGCCTAAGGAAAAGTTTGAACGCATTGTCGCCGATATAGAACAAATAATCGACCGCTCCAGAAAAACAAATCAACTGCACATAAATTTAATGCATTTACTTTCCAAGGTATCGGAATTTGCCGATGCCGGAATAGAGGATAACTTGGACCCGGGGTGCCTTAGCGTATTCCAAAAAGCCAAAAAAGCCGCATGGGAAATAAGACAAATGTCAAAAGCGGAAATAGCCGTCCACGTAAGTAAACAAAAGTGGGGTTAATTCTAATCGTATGCTTTCGATATCTCCCTTTTTCTATCGGGGAGATATCGAGAATATCAATGTTTTAATTATAAATCAATTATATTGCTTTTTAGAAAGTTTTTTGGTAGTATATCTAGTGTTTAAGCAAATAATAAAAAGCAGGCTTTATACTAATTTAATGATTTTACCGATACGGAGGGGATAAAATGAATGAAAATATGCATTCTAATAGTATAATGTGGGTTATCGTAATACTCGGCATCATAACCGTCGTAGGGCTCGGGATTTTCGCCGCAAGCGGACTTAACTATTCTTTTCCGGATTTAACTACATTATTACCTTTATAAAAACAATAAACATCTCTATTCATTGTTAATTGCAGTAAAATAAAAATAGAGCCGCTAGCTCAACTGGTAGAGCACCTGACTTTTAATCAGGTGGTCGCGGGTTCGACCCCCGCGCGGCTCACCACTTTAAACCCCTGCAAATAAGTACTCCACGTAACTTTTATCTTGATTTTAATATGTTTTGCCGTCCATACTTATCCCTATACGGTATTCTTTAAACCTGCCTGACGCTCCCTACCAATAATCATGCCTCTTCCATTTAGGTGCATCATATCCCTCCTGTCTGTTTTTGCAGCAGGTTATTTTACACCTTAATCCTTCTGTATCATTGCTTAAAATTTCCAATACAGCTTAGTTTTAAATTATGTACTGTAAACCTTTATTTTCCGACTCATTTGCATCCCCGATTCATATTTTTTCAAGGAAAAATAGATTGGGAAAAACTAAAAGCCACTTTGGGTGAAGATATAAGCTTTGCAAACAAACGATATATACCAAACCGGGCAGGAAAAAGTGAAGCCTTAAAGTGTTGCAAGCACCAACTACCAAAACACTTGTATGAGAGAGGTGTATTTCCTATAGACAGATTCGGATTTAACAAAGAGAACAACAGCTATATCTGTCCTGCCGACAGGATACTTAAATATCACGGAATAGATAAATCAAACAAACAGTTGCCCGGCGTGTATCTGTGAAAGACTGCAAAAAGCCTCTTAATTCAAACAGGAATGCGCAAAAGACAGAGCAAGATCTTTAGGCGTAAGGTAGCAGGTAAGCAAAGCGAGAGAGCTATTAAAAACCAAAGCATACCGCGCATCCATAAAGAAGCTTTATCGGTAGCCTGTTTATAACTTATCTCTACAAAGCTCAGCTGCAGCCACCATATTTTTCAATGACGGTATAACCTCGCACCATCGCCGCGTTTTAAGGCCGCAATCAGGGTTGATCCACAGACGTTCTTTGGGTATAACGGCAAGCGCTCCGGTTATAAGACCGGCTATCTCCTCTACGGTTGGTATTCTTGGTGAGTGAATGTCGTAAATGCCGGGACCTATCTGGTTCGGATATTCAAAATTGCCGAATACCTTTAGTAATTCCATATTTGATCGTGATGCCTCTATTGATATAACATCAGCGTCCATTTCTGCTATCGATTTGATGATATCGTTAAATTCACTGTAACACATATGGGTATGAATCTGAGTCGTGTCCGCGACCCCGTTTACGGCAAGCCTGAAACTGTCTATCGCCCATTTGAGATACTCATTCCATCTGCTTTTTCTCAATGGCAGACCCTCCCGCAACGCCGGTTCGTCGACCTGAATTATCTTTATTCCTGCTTCTTCAAGATCGAATACCTCATCACGAATTGCCAGTGCGATTTGAGCAGCAGTTTGACTCAAGTGTTGATCATCGCGCACAAAACTCCATTGCAGTATCGTATTCGGTCCGGTAAGCATTCCCTTGATAGGTTTTTTACTTAATGATTGTGCATATTTAGTCCATTTTACTGTCATAGGAGATTTTCTTGATACGTCGGCGTAAATAATGGGCGGCTTAACGCACCTTGTGCCATAGCTTCTGACCCATCCATTTTGCGTTACGAGGAGGCCGTTTAATTTGTCGGCAAAATACTCCACCATGTCGTTTCGTTCAGGCTCACCATGGACAAAAAGATCTATCCCGATCTCCTGCTGAATGCCGATAACGCGCGCAATCTCATCCTTTATAAAATTTTCATATGCATCTTTGTCTATTCTGCCCTTTTTAAAATCGGACCTCGCTTTTCTAATCTCCTTTGTTTGCGGAAAAGAGCCTATTGTTGTAACAGGAAGCAACGGAAAATAAAACATTCCTCTATGCTTTGCCGCCCTGATCGGATATCCGGACTTTCTGGACAGCATGTCTTGCGTTATTTTTTCACATCTCTCTCTCACTTTACGGTCAACCTGAAAATCAATCTTCGATCCGATAATTTTATCTTGCAGTACTTTGTTGCCTAAGTTGCCATTGATTGCTTCGGATAGTACGGATAATTCGACTATCTTTTCCTTCGCAAATGAAAGTTGGTTTTTTATCGCCCCATCCATATTTTCTTCATACTTGATACTTACAGGAACATGCTCCAGCGAAGAAGATGTTCCTACCATCATGTTGGTCTTTCCTATGACATCGGCAATATCCGAGAGCATCTTTATAGATGTCCCAAGGTCGTTTGACCATATATTCTTTCCATCAATAATCCCGACCGAAAGCAACCGCATTGTTCCTTTTATGGCATCGGCCACCTTAAAAACCTCATTCGGACAGGCTACCGCATCGATATGAACGGCATCAACCGGTAAATTTACAAATGTGCTAAGATTACTCCCCAGATCTCCAAAATAGTTTGCCACCATGAGTCTGACTTTTGACGAGTTGCCGAGAATATCATATGTATATTTCAATTTATTTAATATCTTTTCGGAAAGATCAAACGAGAAAACCGGTTCGTCAATTTGAATCCACTTGGCACCGAGCTTGCCCAATTGTTCAATAATTTCTTCATAAACAGGAATAAGTTTGTCTATAAGCTGCATGACATCGAACGAGCCCTCGGAATAGCTTTTGCTCAACATGAGGTAGGTGACCGGGCCTATTAAAACCGGCTTCGTAAGGATGCCGATATCAAGCGCCTCAGTAAATTCATCGAATATTTTAGCCGGTGACAACCTGAAATTTATATTTTCATCAAGTTCCGGAACAATATAGTGATAGTTGGTGTTAAACCATTTTGTCATCTCACACGGTTTTACGTCGGCTTCTCCGGCTATGCTTCTGCCTATCATCCTAAAATAAAGCTCAATATCAACCGTTTTTCCGCCAAATCGCTCAGGAATAGCGCCTACCATACAGCTCATATCGAGCACCCGGTCATATAGGGTGAAATCATTGCTTGGAATTAAGTCTATTCCGCTATCCTTAAGCATCTTCCAATTTTTCCTTTTAATATCACCGGCAACGCTCAGCAATTCTTCTTCTGTAGACTGACCTTGCCAGAATGATTCAATTGCCCATTTCAATTCTCTTTTATCTCCAATTCCCGGATAGCCCAAAACATTGGTGACGGCTTTATCTTCCGTATCGGCACTCTTACCTGATGTCGCATCTGCGTACATAATGTTCCTCCAATTTTAGAACCAGTTTTTTAAGCTCGGATTCCCGATATGTGCTTTCATTAATAAATAGCGGATCCAGAGTTTTCGATGGTACAAATTTTTGCAAATAGTAGTTTGTGGCTCCCGTGATCATCTTTCCTATCTCTATAATATCCTCTTTTGAGAGAAGCGATTTTACAATAGTCGTTCTAAACTCATAGTCTATAGCCGATGATATGATGATCTTTATACTCTTTTTAATCTGTTCGCTATAATCACTAAAGGCCAGTTCCTTATATCGACTAAGAGGTGCTTTTACATCCATTGCCACATAGTTGATCAGTCCATCTTTAATTAATTTTTCCAACACATCAGGATTGCTGCCGTTAGTATCAAGTTTCACTAGAAAACACATCTTTTTTATTTTTTTAATAAACCCTGAAATATCTTCATGAAGCATTGGTTCGCCACCGGTAATCGTAACGGCAGTAAACTTGCCCTTGCGTTTTTCCAAGAAGCTCAATATTTTTTCCTCGCTGAGTGCAGGCAAGCTCATGTTTACTAGCTCCGGATTATGACAGTACGGGCACCTAAAATTGCATCCCGATGTAAAAACCGTTGCCGAGATTTCACCCGGATAATCGATTAATGAGAATCTTTGAAGTCCGCCGATGAACATGTTTTGTCGCTTTTTCAGTTTCTGACGTCGGGTTTAAAGCATTTTCTTTCACTAAACTCCTCTTTTTTGCCGGGATTCCACTGACTAACCGGTCTCAAATACCCGACCGCTCTTGAGTAAACCTCGCATTTCGTTCCCTCTGTGTTCTGTTTTTCCCGTTCCGGTCTATCAATTTTTAATATCTTCATTTTATCCCTCCTATATTTAGTGTTTTTACTTATCTGCAACAGCTTTGCGGATTAATTGCTATAGCTCTTGCTTTTTGAATTTCATTTTATTTAAAGCGCCTCTTCCTTGCATTTCGGACAATAAAAATGCTCCCCCGTGAGATAGCCGTGGATTGGACATATGGAAAATGTCGGAGTTATAGTTATGTAAGGTAATCTATAATTCTCAAAAATAGTTTTTATCAATTTTCTAACCGACCTGCCATCTGATACCTTTTCCCCTAAAAACAGATGCAACACAGTCCCGCCTGTGTATTTCGACTGAAGGCCATCCTGCAAATCCAGCGCCTCAAAGATATCGTCGGTACAGTTTACCGGCAGTTGGCTTGAGTTCGTATAATAGGGCCGATCCTTGCCTGCCGTAATGATATCCGGATATTTATTCTTATCCTTTAATGCCAGACGATAGCTTGTTCCTTCGGCAGGAGTTGCCTCGAGGTTATAAATATTTTCCGTTTCCTTTTGGAATTCTTGCAACCTGTCTCTCATGAAGGTCAAAACCTTGTTCGCAAATTTTACCCCTGTCTTAGCTGCTATATCTGTCCCGATAAAATTTAGACATGCCTCATTCATACCGATAAGACCTATCGTTGAAAAATGATTTACCCAGTATCTGCCAAGATGCTCTTTGATGCCCGAAAGATAGAATTTTGAATAAGGGTATAGTCCGGCTTCGGTGTATCTTTCAAGAACCTTTCTCTTTATCTCCAGACTATCTTTCGCCAGACTCATCAGATTGCCAAGCCTTGCAAAGAATTCATCCTCATCTTTCGACAGGTACCCTATTCTTGGCATATTTATAGTCACAACACCTATTGAACCGGTCAGCGGGTTGGCACCGAATAAGCCGCCTCCTTTTTTCTTGAGTCCCTTTGTCTCAAGGCGCAACCGGCAGCACATGCTTCGAGCATCATCCGGAGACATATCGGAATTTATAAAGTTTGTGAAATAAGGAATGCCGTATTTTGCCGTAGCTTCCCATAGGGGAACAAGGTTTTTATTTTCCCAATCGAACTGTTTGGTAATATTATAGGTAGGAATGGGAAATGTAAACACACGTCCATCCGCATCACCGCCCGACATAACCTCCATAAATGCCATGTTTAGCATATCCATTTCTCTCTGAAATTCTCCGTAGACGGCACTTTGAAGTTTGCCGCCGATAACTACAGCCTGTTTTTTTAGATATTCGGGAACTTTCAAATCAAGTGTTAAATTAGTAAACGGCGTCTGAAAACCCACTCTTGTAGGCACATTGAGATTAAATATAAACTCTTGAAGCGCCTGTTTGACCTCTTTATAAGATAGTTTATCAAATGCTATAAACGGCGAAAGAAGTGTGTCAAAATTGGAAAATGCCTGCGCTCCGGCTGCTTCTCCTTGAAGAGTAAAAAAGAAATTGACTATCTGTCCGAGAGCAGTTCTGAAATGCCTTGCAGGGTCGCTTGCAACCTTACCTATTGCGCCCCTGAATCCTTTAAGGAGAATGTCTTGAAGATCCCATCCGACACAATAAACGGCAAGCAGATTAAGGTCATGTATATGAAAATCACCTTCAATATGCGCCGTTTTTATCTTTTTTGAATAAATCTTGTTTAACCAATATACCTTATTTATTTGTGAAGAAATATAATTATTCAGACCCTGCAAGGAAAAACTCATATTACTGTTTTCCTTCACCTTCCAATCGGATTTACACAGGTATCTATCAACCAGATCGACATTGGCAATATTTGATATCTCCCTCATCTTTTTGTGCTGATCCCTGTATATGATATATGACTTTGCTGTTTTCCTGTAAGGCGAACCGATCAGTGCCTCCTCAACAATATCTTGTATCCCCTCTACGGTTGGCACCGAATTTATAGTGGACAGTGCAAGGCTAACAACACGTAATGCGATCCTTTTAGCTTCTTCCCTTTCAAATTCACCGGTTGCGGCACCGGCGGCAATTATGGCATCGGTGATTTTTGAAATATTAAACGGAACAATACGCCCATCTCTTTTCTTTATCTGCTTAAACATTAAGCGATATCCTTTAAAATATTAGTATATTTTATGGCAAGATAGAAAACTAACTATGAATTGGTAAATGAATACTGACCTCCCGTCATAAAAAAATCATCAGATAAGTCTTCTGGCTTAGCTTCATCCTACTTCCCTGCCTTCCCGGAAATTCCAGTGGCATAATCGGGGTTCGTCTGCATCACAGTAGCGGGGGCTGCGCCGGATTGTCACCGGGCTTCCTTTGAACCTGATAAGCTAATTTATAGTATTTTCTTTCTCTTTTGTCAAGCCTAAAATTACTTATAGAAATTCTACACATCAATTTCAACCCGTTAGAAAAGTTTTTTTAAAAAAAACTATAATAAATCTAAAAGCGAAAATTGAACAGTTGATGCATAGAATCAAGTAAACCTATTATATTGCCGTCTCAATTTATATTTAATATCTTAACTCCGGACGAGACCTTTTATGGAGATTTTTATATATTGCTCCCATGACGACAAAAGGGTATAATTAGATTTAACGAACATGCTGAATTTTAAAATTACCGCAGCGAGCTTACAAACGTTAATTCCGAAGGATATTTATAAAGGCAAATATAATACTGATTTTAATTAGGCACTTGCGGATTAAATCCCCGCGCGGCTTATCACCTAAATATGGAAACTCTTGAAAAAATAAAATTGGTTTATTCTTTTATGGATAATGACGCTTCAAATTTATTGCATTTAAATAACCTGATGAAATCCGGCACAAATGACTTTATCGTCCATGTTTATTCTTTTATTTCTAATTTAGAAGATTTCAGCAAATTTCTCCCTGATGAAGAAATAAGAGATAAGCACCAGGAAGAACTTAAACAATGGTTCATGGGTCTTTTTTCGGGAACATACAATAATGTGTATTTTCGAAAACTTAAAAGAATCGGCAAGGCACATGCAGACATAAAATTACCATCTCATTATGTCAGTGCAACAATGAATTATATAAGAAATTATTTACATGATATTATTCTTGAAAATTTTCAAATTTCAGACAAAAGAGATGAACTTATTGCATCGGTAAATAAGATTATAGACATGAATTTGGATATTATTATCAGTTCTTACATAGATGAAGGAAAATTATACGTTGCATCCACGAAATTAGAAACCAAAATCATTAAATTTACTTCTAAATTTGCCTATGCATTAGACCTTACGTTGGTAATATCGCTCATAGTAGCGACACTTATGGTATTTCTATTGTTTGCATTCGAGGTTTATAGGTTTGCTTCCGGTGGTATCCCGTTTGAAACCACAGTAGTGGATATCTTGGGTGTTATGCTGATAGTTTGGGCAATAAGGGAATTGTTGGAAGAAGAGGTTAAAAAACTAAGGGGACATAAATTTGCTTTAAGCGCCTTTATAGGCCTTGCAATGGCGGCGCTGCTAAGGAAAATTTTGATTTTTTCTCTGATTCCCGAAAAATCAGAGGAAGTGGCCATATTAGGCTTCCTTATCCTTGTCCTCGGCATAGTATACTGGCTAATGAATAAAAGCGAAAAATCATAAAATTTAAAATTTACAGAAAATTATTGCCAACATGATCAATTATTGCTAAAATTAATAAAAAGGACTAATGTCATTTTTTCGGGATGTGGCGCAGTTGGTAGCGCACCTGCTTTGGGAGCAGGGGGTCGCAGGTTCAAATCCTGTCATCCCGACCAGTTAAAACCGCAGTAAATAAGACATTTCTATAATATTCCCCTTAATAACAACTTGGCAATAAACAGGATTTTATGCGTGATTAATGTGAAATTAAGATCTATATTAATTTCATAATAGGTAATTCGTATGCCTATTTATTGTTATATGTTTTTCAATTCGGCATGCTTTATTATTTTCGGTATATCAAGTACAAAAGCAATGCTGCCGTTGCCGAGTATAGTGGCCCCACTGAAAAATTTTGCCTCTTTATAGATTTTGCCCATCGGTTTAAGTACGGTCTGTATCTCTCCGAATATTTTATCAACGGCAAACCCTACGACTTGACCGGCACATTTGACTACTATTATGTTATTTTCACTAATTTCTTCTTTTTGCCTGCCGAAAATATCGGAAAACTTAATATACGGAAGCAATTTTCCCCTTAAATTTATGCAATCGACTTCATCATTGGTTTTGTCGGACTCATTATAATCTATGCATTCTAAAATTAATTCAAGGGGAATGACATATTTGTTTCCGTCGTAACCGACCATAAATCCATCCACGATTGCAAGGGTAAGGGGGAGTCTTAACTCAATAGCGGTGTATTCCGATTCTTTAGTTTTAATCTCAATAATACCCCTTAAATCCGCAATATTTCTTTTTACGATATCCATCCCTACGCCTCTTCCGGAAATGTTCGTAACTTCATCGGCGGTAGAAAAACCGGGTTCGAATATAAGATTGTATATTTTTGAATCCGTTAAATTATCGCGGTCTTCGTCTATCAAGCCTTTTTCTAATGCTTTTTTTAGAATTTTTTCTTTATTCAAACCGTTTCCGTCATCTCTAACCTCTATAACTATGCTTCCGGAATCATTATAAGCATTTAATGTAATTTTGCCGTTTTCGGGTTTCCCTTTGGCAATTCTTTCATCAGGCATCTCGATACCGTGATCTATTGCATTTCTGATAAGATGAATAAGCGGATCGACGATCTTTTCCATATAAGTCCTGTCGAATTCGGTGTCTGCCCCTTTAACCTCCAAGGTTATAATTTTACCAAGATCCTTGCCTATATCCCTTACTATACGCCTAATTCTATTAAACACCTCTTCCACGGGAACCATCCTCAATTCTATAGAGCCGTCCCTTAAATCGTTAACAAGTCGTATAAGCATAGACGTATATTCCTCAAGCATAGAATTGCTTATGGTTTTTGACAATTCGGCAATTCCTGTCGTTACGGTAACAAGTTCCCCTGCTATGTTAACGACGAAGTCGAGTTTGTCGGCATCTATTCGGAATGTTTTAGACTCTTTACCCTTCTTCTTTTTAATTTTTTCCTGTTTTTCAATTACGCCGTTTATAACATTTTTATCCATGGCGTTATTTTCGCCGAGAAGATTTTTATCATCCCCTTTTTCTTTTTCGATCTGAATGCGTAACGCCCTTTCGAGTTCTGTTTTGGTCAGCGCGCCTGAAGCCACTAAAATCTCTCCAAGCCTAACCTCATCTTCCGGCAACTCTTTTATTAAATTCATATATTCGACAAGCTTAAATTTTGGAGGCAAAATATAAATATCACAATCGTCCGTTACAAACTCAAAAACATCTATTATTTCTTCACGACCCAAATCGGTTTCAAGGTTTATCTCGAAACCAAGATAACACAACTCGGGATTTAATTCGTCGAAGGACGGAATATTATCTGATATCGGATAACTATTTTTTATAGTACCGATTTTATTTAGATAATAAATAAAAGAGAAGGGATCCATCCCATCTATAAAGGTATTTTCTTTAAACCTTATGGAAATATGCCAATATTCCGATAACGCTTCGTCTTTATTCGTATCTTCGGATTTACTCTCGACTTTAACATTTTTAATTAAGTCTGCATTTTTGGTAAATGTAAGACCATTTAACAATAAATTGCTTTCGGATTTAAATTCTAAAAAATCTTCCATATCCGAATCTAAGTATTTTATCAGTTCCACCATATGGTCTCTTATCTTAAAAAACAAATTTAAAATATCTCCATTCAGGATAATTTCACTCTCTCTTACTTTATCTAAAAAACTTTCCAAATTATGTGTAAAATTCTGTATATAATCCGCACCTATAGCGCCTGCAGAGCCTTTTATCGTATGCATTGCCCTGAAAATATTGTTTATATCTTCTTGATATCGCTGCTTGTCGCTTTGGTCGTCTATCATGCCTTCTATGTTCAGCAGGCTTTCCTCGACCCCCTGCAGCAGCTCAAAGGCTTCCCGCACAAATATATCCTTAATATCCCGCTCTATCTCTTCCATCGTTATATCTCCATACCGTAAGTTTTAAAAAACAGGTCGGTTTTGCTATTATTTGCTGCAATTTCGACATTCGTTCCTCTGTTTTTCATATATATTGAAAAAGCATATAACAGCTGAAGAGCCGAGCTGTCAAATTCGGTTACATCCGAAAGGTCTATTTTTAGAATCAAGTTTTCCTCAATTAAGTCCATAAATTTTTCTTTTGCCTTTAAAATATGCGAAACGGTAAACTCGCCGGATATTTTTACGGCGATATATTCCTCTTCCTTTATCGTTCTAATATCCATAAATTAAAATCTCCTTTAAAATGCACATGGAAACATATTGAACATCCCTTTTACGGTAAAATCAGTTTGTTTACCGCGGATAAAAGCTGTTCCGGCCTAAACGGTTTTACGAGCCACGCCTTGGCACCCGCAAGTTTGCCTTCCTGAACCTTTGTTTTCTGTGATTCGGTAGTCAGCATCATTATTGGAACAAATTTGTGAGAAGCAGTCTTTTTGATTTCTTTTAACAGGGCAATACCGTCCATATTAGGCATGTTAACGTCGCTTATTATTAGATGAACCTTCTTTCCGTTCAGTTTGTTTAGTGCATCTTTTCCGTCATTTGCTTCAATAATTTCATATCCGGACTTGATTAAGATCAGCTTCACGGTTTGCCTTATGGTTGCCGAATCGTCAACTATCATAATATATTTAGACATTTTCCCAATATACCTCCCTTTATAATTATCTATAAGATTAGAAAAAAATTAAGTTATCGCCGGCAATTTCACCGGTTGATTTGGGATTTTCCTCGTCAAGATCTCCGTTTATCATCTTATTGTGTACAATTCCCTGCTGTTTCATAATATATTTTTTCTGAATGTTTTTAATATTAAAATTATCGAAATATTCAATTTTTTTCAATGCATCCCCACTGTCATCCAAATCTATATTTGCCGCATGATTAATATTGTCATTGATATCGTCATTAATTTTTATTATGGTTTCCAGTTGTTGCCTCACTATGTCTTGAAATTGGACCTTAGATAAAAGATCTATAACCTTTTCATTCACTATTTCCGAATGTGAAGAAATTTTTTCTATAATTTCGTTTTTAAGGTTATCTATTAGATTATAGCTTTTAAAAAGGGCCTCTAAATGTAAATCAATTTCTTTCAATATCTCCTCGTTTGAAAAAGATAACTCGTTTTCTAATTTTTTCTTGAATTTCTCGGATATTATTTCAGTAATATCCGAGATACCCCTTGAAATTTTACTAGCCGCGTCTTCAGACTTTTGCGATAGCCTTCGAACCTCATCCGCAACCACCGCAAAACCCCTTCCGTGTTCCCCTGCACGGGCGGCTTCTATGGCGGCGTTAAGGGCGAGCAAATTTGTCTGATCGGCTATTTCTTCTATTAAAACCGTCAAATCTCTTATGGTTCCGGTATTATTTTGAAGAAATAACGCAATATCTTTATCCTTTTCTATATCGTCAAGCCTCATTTTCATGTAATCGTTTAAATCTTTCAAGACCTTATCGTTGTTAGAAAGTATGTGCTTCATTTTTTTCGAAAAATTTTCAGACTCTTTTTTTGTATCTTTTACGGTATCCATTAACTCAGACATAGCCGAATCGATTGACTGAGTACTCTCTATCACGCTAAATGCGGCATTCTCGGTTTCTTTTATCGTATTCTTGATATGCCTGTTAGATAAAGCGTTTACTTCCGATACTTTACCGATAAATTCGACAACCTTGCTTTGAAAACTTTTTAGAACGCTTATTGAATTCAGAAAGTTTCTTTTTAAGTGATTTAATCCGTTTGCATCATTATTCTCAACCGGTTTCCGTAAAAATATAAAAGATGAAACGAAAAAAAATAAAAAAGAAGTAATACCGGAAAAATAGTACCATACAGTAGAATAATGGTTGTTAAATGAAAGAAATTTTAACAAAAAAAACACCGGGACCGACAAAAATATGGAAATAAAAATAGAAATTATAAAAATTTTTGTATAATGTCCATCAACTTTATTGAAAATTTCGTCATAATTTTTGTTTTTCATCAAAAACTCCCTTTATGTAAAGGTTTTTTTAATCTAATTTGAAAATTGCCGGTATTAAATAGTATTCTTCTTGCTTCTTGCCCTCCGACATCATAATTTACTATTTTAATCTTTTCTCTGTTTAATATTTTAAATGCCATTTCTATATTTTTTTCCCCGATATTGAAAAAATTTACTTTTTTTTCGTTTATCTTTAATACATTTGCCCCTCCAAAGATTTTTGCCTGAAATTCGCTCTTTTTTGCGCCTAATTCCATTAACTTATTTATTAAATTTGATATTGATGTATTCCCGTATCTATTTGAATCGCCGTCGTCACATTCGCTATAAGGCAATAAATAATGGTTCATTCCTCCTATTTTTGAAAACGGCGACCACAGGCAAATGGAAACGCAAGATCCTATCAGGGTTTGTATATACACGGGGGTTTTGCTTACATAAATTTCAGCCGGAAGAATATAAAACATTTCCATTTTATAATTTATTAAAAATATAACGACATATATCTTGCAATGGCAAGATAACATTAATCGCACCCCTTTCAACCGCCAGTTTTGGCATCCCGTACACGACACAGGTTTCTTCGTCCTGCGCTATGGTAAAAGCACCGGAGCTCTTTAATTCCAATATACCCGCTACTCCGTCGTCTCCCATTCCGGTCATTATTATCCCTATGGCATTTCTACCGACATATTTTGCTCCGCTCCTGAACAATACGTCCACGGACGGCCTATGCCTGCAAACGAGGGGTCCGTTTTTAATTTCCGCATAATACCTCGTTCCGCTTCTTTTTACAAGCATGTGCTTATTCCCGGGTGCTATTAACGCCTTTCCCCTCATGACGGGCTCGCCGTCTTCGGCTTCCCTAACCTGAATATTGCAGGTATCGTTAAGCCTGTCGGCAAATGATTTTGTAAAACCCTCCGGCATATGCTGGACAATAACTATTCCGGGAGAATCTGCCGGAAAATCTTCTAAAAAAACTTTCAACGCTTTTGTTCCTCCGGTTGAAACACCTACCATAATAATTTTTTCTGTAGTTTTAATCACTGATACATTTTCATATTTAGGCAATACGGCGTCGGCTGACAATTTTGGCTCGACGTTAAAAGACACCGACGGTTTTAATATCTTTTTACTACCTGCTTTGACTGCAGCGTTAATGGAATCTATTATTAGCGTTTTGGATTCTTCCAAAAAGATTTTAGTACCGATCTTAGGCTTTTCAATTATATCTACTGCTCCGTATTCTAATGCTTTAAAAGCGGCCTCGGAATTTTGAACCGCCAGACTGGAGCATATTATGACCGGAACGGGATGCTGTTCCATTATTTTTTTTAAGAAAGTGAGGCCGTCCATTTTCGGCATTTCAATATCCAGTATTATCGCATCGGGAACAAAATTCTTTAATCTGTTAACGGCAACAAAGGGATCCTGAGCGGTTACTACCGTCTCTATATCGGGATTTTCCGTTAATATCCTGATAAACGTCTGCCTTATTAAGGCGGAATCATCTACTACAAGTATTTTTAATTTACCGGACATAATAATAAGTTCAATGAGTTATATTTTAACATAAACAGCCGGGGCTATTTTTTTCAACGGTAAATCCAAACCGTGCAACGATTCGGAATGTCCGACTAAAAGAAATCCATTCTTATCAAGATGTTTAAGTATTTTTCTTATTATTGCCTGTTGTATGGCTTTATCGAAATATATCAAAACATTCCTGCAAAATACGATGTGAAACTTGCCTTCTAAACCGTAATTATCGTCCATAAAATTTAACCTGCCGAACATAGATTTTTCTCTCATCTCCGGTTTAATTCTTACTAAAAGATCTTTTTTATCTTTGCTTTTCAAGAAATATTTTTTTTTAATAAAATCCGGCAAACTTCTGACAGAATCAAGCCTGTATATAGCCTTTTCCGCCGTTTTAAGTACCTTAACGGATATATCCGTCCCGTATATAAAAAAATCCGAGAGCCGCAAGCCTAGAAGCCTTTCTTCCTCGATACTTATAGCTATGGAATAAACCTCTTCTCCAGTGGAACATCCGGCACTCCAAATTTTTATTTTTTTATCTGTTTTTTTTGATAGATTAACTAAAATATGGGGTACGGCTTTTTTTCTTAAAAAATTAAAATGTTCATTTTCCCTAAAAAATTCAGTCTTATTGGTGGTTATAGCATCTATTAAATTAAATATTTCTTTTCTTCCGTCTACAAATTCGAATACAAATTTAATATATTCGGTAAAATCTCTAAATTTTAAAAAATTTAATCTCTTTATGAGCCGGCTTTCTACCATAATTTTCTTTGAATAAGGCATTTTAATACCTGCCGTAGTCTCAATAAAATTTTTAAGCCTATTAAATTGCACGTCTGTTAATTTTTCATTTAATAAATTCACATAATCACCGTTTTATAATTATGTTCAGCCTGATGATTCTAAATATTATCTTGATCTTCTTGCGGATTAGATATTTCTTTATTTTGGCTATCGTTAATAATCTTCAATTCTTCATCGGAGAACACTTTCTCAACGTCTAATATTATTACAAAATCATTGCCTTTCTTTGCCATTCCTCTAATAAATTTATTGTTGATATTTAACCCTATTTTTGGGGCTTCTTCAATATTTGAAGATTCAATATCCATTACTTCGTACACGGAATCTGCTAAGGCGCCTATAACCGTAGGTTCTCCCTTTACCGCCACCTCTACTATGACTATGCAGGTATCAATTGTAACATCCGTTTTGCCTATGTTTAATTTTAACTTTAAATCTATTACCGGAACTACGTTCCCGCGCAAATTAATAACCCCAAGCATAAAATCAAGCGACTGGGGTACTTTGGTGATTTTTTTATAGTCTAAGATTTCTCTAACGAGAAGAATGTCTATCCCATATATTCCGTCGTCGAGCTTAAAGGTAAAAACGTTAACCGGATCCTGCTTTATGTCTCCATTTTTTTTGTCGTCATACATTTAAATTCTCCCCCTCTCCCTGATATATCAAGATAATTTCACGCAGATAAATTAAAAACTTTCAAAATCATCGTCCGATTTACCGTTTTTTTTCTCATCAAGGTCAATATTCATACCTGATCCGCCGCTTTTTTCAACATGAGTCCGCTTTGTTTTAAAATTCGCCGTCAGCATCTTATGCTCCATTTTGCCTTTATTTTTAGGAGACGAACCCCCTCCCGATCGTTCTATCTTTGTGAAATGCGTTAATTTCCTTAAGGAATCGCCACCATCTTCGTTGTCTATTTTAAAAAATTGAATACTCTGACTTAAGGCACTTGCCTGACCGGAAAGTTCTTCTGCAGTGGACGCCGTTTCTTCCGAAGCGCTTGCGGTTTGCTGTACTACTTGATCTAATTGTTGAACGGCAATGTTAATTTGATCTACACCTGTTTTTTGTTCGTTGCTTGCAGCGGTAATTTCCTGCACGAGTTCCGCGTTTTTTCTGATGCCGGGAATAGCCGTTTCTATAAGGTTTCCGGCAGATTCCGCTATCGCTACCGACGATCTTGAGAGATTACTGATTTCGTTTGCCGCCTCTTTGCTTCTTTCCGCAAGTTTTCTGACTTCGCTTGCTACAACTGCAAAACCCTTGCCGTGTTCGCCCGCCCTTGCGGCTTCTATTGCCGCGTTTAAAGCAAGCAGGTTTGTCTGTCTCGATATTTCTTCTATAATGGATATCTTTTCGGCGATGTCTTTCATTGCCTTTACGGTATTAGAAACGGCTTCGCCCGCCTTTACGGAATCTTCGGCAACTTTGGTAGCTATTTTTTCGGTTTGAAGTGCATTCTCGGCATTCTGACTTATCGTAGAGGTCATCTCTTCCATTGAAGAGGAAATTTCTTCCAGCGATGAAGCCTGTTCGGTAGCACCGCGTGATAACTCCTGCGCCGCCGAATTTAACTGTTCGGAACCTGAAAAAACGTTATCCGAAGAAGTTTTTATATCGACGACGATACTTCTTAATTTTAAAACCATATCTTTAAGAGCATTAATAAGCTGACCCAATTCATCTTTTTGGTTTAAATCTATATTTACATTTAAATTCCCGACGGATAACTCCTGCGCCAATTTAACGCCGATATTAAGCGGTTTTTTTATAATAGCGGTAAGGATCAAGATTGTTATAATGCCTATTATCAAAGATATTATCATGCCTATAAGCATTGTCAAAGATGACCGGCTTATCACGGAATCGGTAACTTTTCCGTGATTCATCGTTAAAGATAGGCGATTTTCGGAGTCTTTGGAAATAAGGTTATCCACCAAAGCGGCTTGCTTATCTTCCGTTTTTATTGCACTTAATAATTTTATTTTGTCAATCACTCTCAATTTTTTTGAAATATTTATGTTTGCTTCATACTTTTTTTTAAGCTTAGCGGTTTCCTTTGCAAATCTGATATAGCTTGATAATGCTAATTGTATTTTAACCGCCTTTTGTTTGATATCTTTGTTGTTAATACGGTTTGCAAAAGCCTTCTGTTTTTTTAGATAAAACACTGCTTTTTTTAGATAATTTTCTCCGGTTTCCAAATCTTTAGGATTACTCAATGAATTATAAGACCTTATAAAACCGTTCCCGATTAAGTAATTCTTCTCAAGGTTGTTATCTATACGTATTAACGGCAATTGAATTTTAGAGGTATCTCTGTTCATAGACTGAATATTATTCAAATCATTCAGTCCTATCAATATTACGGCAACCAAAACAAATATCACGGCACTGAATGCAATTCCTAATTTTGTGCCTATTTTTAAATTGTTAAAAATTTCGAACATCGGTTATCCTCCTGTTTTCTTTAATTGACTAAAAATCACCATAAAAGCATAAATAGCATGGAATTTGCCGTCCGGGGCGTTTTCTCCGTGTAGATTTTTCAATGCCCCTTGCATTAATTTATCGTAATAAATAGGTTAGTCCGGTTCTTATATGAAATCTTACTATTCGTCGTTTATATGACCGACTATTTTATTGCTTGAGAGATCTATAAAATAGTTGCAATTATCGTATTGCGCAGCGCATGAAACCTCATCGGCTTATCGGTAAAAAGAATAGTTTCGGAAATTTGTATAGCCGAACCCTTCATCTTGGATTCTGCCTTTTTATATGAATTGTGATAATTATTGAATTTTTTAGCAAGTAGTTTATCTGCGGACAGATGTGATCCGACAGCCGTACTTCTCGGGGGGGGGAGGGGGGGGTGATTATGTTTTCATAAAAGCATTTTGTATGATTAACAACCTTCATCTTTGCTCCACCGTTATTTAGTAAATAATAATGCAAGTTGTCCTTCTTGTCAATATCTTTTTTAACCAAAATTCCGATTTAGAACAAAAAATATCCATGAATATGACGTCGCAATCGGCTCCCCTATGTTTAAGTCGACATGATGATTGACAAACTTACCGACCTATCTTTTTTATTTTATCGAATGTGCCGTTCTTATAAGGAAAAATTCGGGCATAATACCACTTCTTTATGTCATAATCAATACCCGCCGGAGCGGGCTTCACCCCTTTGATATCCCTTCTTACCGCAGACATGGAATAAGGCGTATATAAAAAGGTGTAGGGGGCTTCTTCTGCGAGAAGTCTCTGAATTTCAAAATAATACTTCCTTTGTTGTTTCAGATCAAAAGTAGAACGGGCCTTATTATATAATTTATTTATCTCAGGGTCGTTAAATGATGTGATATTTAAGCCCTTGGGGACAATATTGGGGCCCGTAAATATATACGCAGTATTATATGGGTTTGATGTTACAATAAACCAATACAAAACGCTTTGGAATCTCTTCTTCATTATTTTAGAGATTAAGACCGTGGATTCCATGACCCTTAAGCTGACCTTAATTCCGATTTTTTTAAGATTTTGCTTAATAATTTCCGCCGCAGCTAACCTCCCCGAATTTCCCTGAGAGGTTAAAATGGTAAATTTGAACGGCGTGCCGTTCTTCTCTAAAATCCCCTTTTTATTCAACCGCCATCCTTGTTTATTTAAGATGGCAAGTGCTTTTCTCGGATCATACTCATAAGTCTTGACATTTTTGTTATAGAAATATGTTCCCGGCATAAACGGTCCATAGCTCGGAATTCCTAATCCCAACAATGCCCCTTTTATTATCTCTTTTTTGTTAATTGCGTAACTTAGGGCTTGTCTCACTTTTACGCTTTTAAACAAAGGGTATAGAAGATTATATCCCAAAAACACGTAACTTGCCGACGGATAGCTGTATTTTTTGTAATTCAGCTTAAATTTTCTGCTATCGGATTCATATTTAAATTGAACCGGGGTTAGACCCATATAATCTATTTCATTTAATCTAAGCATAAGAAACATTGAGGAAGAATCCGGAACTATTTTAAAAATCAGCCATTTTATACGGGGGGCTCCCATAAAATAACGCGGGTTTGCTTTTAAAACTATTTTATATCCGTGAATCCACTTATCAAACATGTATGGACCGGTGCCTACGGGGTGACTCCTAAGCTTAGTCGTCATCAGGTTTTTTCCTTTAAGTAATTTTTCCGGCAGAATGTTTAACGCCCAGGAAGACAGAGCCGGCGCATAAGGTTTTTTATATGTAACCCTGAAAATATACTTTCCTATAATTTTAGCCTTATAAACCTTAAGATATTTCGCGGCGTAAGGCGTTGGAGTTTTAGGATTTATCATTAGTCGATATGTAAATAAAACGTCTTTTGCGGTAAATCTCTGTCCGTTCTGCCAGTAAACGTTACGGCGAAGATAAAAGGTTATGGTTTTTCCGCCGTTGCTGATTTTCCATGATTTCGCGAGGTCGGGAACTATTTTGAAATTTCTATTATAGCGAACAAGACCATCATAAATTTGAGATGCTACCTCCGCACTTGAGAAATCCACAGCCATATCGCCGAGAAGATTGACCGCATCGGCGGACAGTCCGATTATTAGAGTATTTTTTATTCTACTATTTTTACCGATATTTTTTACAGGCAGAGAGCCTCGTTTGTGAAAAAAAACCCCGCTTAAAATAAAAGCGGTAATACCGATAAATATAAATAAAACTAAAATCGCAAATAACCGAATATAGCCGATTTTTATTTTGTTCTTTAAAACCATAATGTGTTACTAAATAATCGCAGATTTTTATAATAGGTTTAAATTTTGAAACAAAAATATATCGCCGACGAGTAAATATTCTGCCGGTTCAACTGTCAAACAAGCCTAAAAAAAATATTAATATGCGCATAAATCGGCAAGTTTATATTTAATACGAGGAACGCCGGTATGGGTGAAGAAGTTTCCAGAATCTTCAGGGCCGCCTCGTTTAAAGACCTGTAATGGGATTTTTTAGTTATGCTGATATTTGTTATAGTACGACTTCTACTAATCAAAAAAGTAACCCCGACAACGCCCTCCTCCTGCTTAAATATAGCTTCCCTGGGGTAAAACTTATGTTTTGCTATCCAACCCTTTATTTTTGGGAATTTTTTTATATCTACATAGCCGTTTATATGATCTCGCAAGCTATTTTCTTTCTTTTGTTTTATTTGAAGATAACTAATTTTGCCGTTTTGCGTATCTTTCCGTATCGGGTTCGTTTCGGTCATCCGTTTAGCAACGTTAAAAAAATTGCTCTTTATGCGAGAAACTGCCGGCTTTTTATTTTGCTTTATTGTCTTATGAAATATAGGTATTGTTGCGGCTTTATCCCCCGAGGTTCTTCTCTTAAAATTCTTTGAGGCTGAATTTGAACCCGGGGGAATACTTGCCAAATAAACATCTACTTGATTTTGTCCGTTTTTAGCAGAAATATTCAAGAACCGAACAAAACCCCAGCTTACGCCAAGATTTATAGCAACGGATAAGATAATGGCAACAGTTTTTATAACCCCCTTAGAATTTATATTTAATTGTTGCATAGGCAGATCTCTCCGGAGTGGTATAACCGTATATATCCTGATAAAACCTGTTAAAGATATTACGTACGGCCAAAGAAACTTCTAAATTCTTTGTAAATCTATATGCTACGTTTGCATTAAACACTGCATATCTTCCGGTTTGATGCTTATAATTATAGTTATATCTCGTACCTACATACCTGCCGCCTAAGTAGAGCGTTAATTTTTCAATAGGCGAATAATCTACGGAGCCCGCTAAAGTGTTATACGGAATGCGTGCATTTTGCATGCCTGTCTTTGGATTTTTACTGTGTATATAAGTATAATTCAGCGCAACCCTTAAGGATTTAATCGGCTTAAAAACGGCATTAACCTCAATGCCGGCAACTTTAGTATTACCGTTTACGTTTTCATACGTGGACTTATAAGTCAGCGGGTTAGTATACCATTCAATTCTATTGGTAATCAGGGTTTTAAATAAATTAGACCTTAGGGATAATTTATTGTTTAAAAAATCTTGTATGAATCCTAAACTCCAGCTTTTTGAATGTTCGGGCGATAAGTCGACATTGCCGCCAAGAAAATACCATGCAGTCACGGGAGACGAATAGAGCTCAAACAAGCTCGGCGCTAAAAATCCTGTTCCGTAATTGACCTTTATAATAGTGTTTGTAGGGCTAAAAAAATAACTCGCACCTAACTTGTACGTAAAGTGATTCCCGAATGTCTGAAAATGATCCTCCCTGAAAGAAGCTTGCAGGTTCATATTTCCAAATCTTGGCAAAACCTCTAAAAACCCGCCCGTATTATCACGAGAAGCACTAAAAAATGAGGGTTTATCCTGGCTCATCTTATCTACGGTATAATTCATGCCGACAACCGTCTTTAAATTTTTATTAAATTTATAATCTGCCTTTATATCACCGCCGTATCTGTAGCCGTTAAATTTATCGTTATAAAACAGAGACTGCGGAGCGGGCGGCGTTATAGATGGGTAAGGATAACTGTAAATATCTTTATACCTCCGTAAATATGTTACATCGTAAGCATCCATGTTTAAATGAATATTCCCAAAATCCTTCTCGGCATATATCTTCGTAAAATAAGATTTTTCATCTTCCCTATAATTTTTACCCGGATAAGTCCTATTGAGCCAAGAGCTGTTATTGGGCACAAATAAGTCCGGATCGTATTGATCTAAATAATTTCGTATTTTTTGGAAATTTAAAACGCCGCCGACCTTAAAATCCGTACCGTCATACTCTAAACGCGTGTTAAGCGCCGTTTCATGAAAGGCGTCCGACGCCGCATCGCCGTAAGAATATGTTTTGGTCTTAGGGTTGTATGCATTTGTTTTCGGAGTACCCGCAGTATCAAAGCGTAAACCGTTTAAGTAGAAAGAAAAATTATTTACTTTTCCGGAGTAAGTCAGATTTTCCTTAAACGTTCCAAAGGAACCGTAAGTTTGAACATACTCGAGATGCGGCTTGCCTTCACCTCTTTTCGTGATAACGTTTACCACGCCCGCTATCGCATCCGCCCCGTAAAGTCCGCTTTGAGTGCCTTGCACCACCTCAATTCTGTTAATATTACTCGGCGTTAAATAGGCAAAGTTATAATAGACTTGCGTTAAAGACGGGTCGCCTATATTTACGCCGTCCATCAGATATTTTGTGTAATAGCTTGAGAGACCGAGCATATTAAACGACGTCCCTCCTCCAAACGAACCGTATGAAATTACGGATACGCCGGACAAATCGTTCAACGAATCCCATGCAAATAGCGATCCCTGATTTTTTATATCTTTTTGTGTGATTACCTGAGTGTAAGACGGAGTAAAAATAATATCCGATTTAATTCTTGAGGCCGTGACTATTATATTTTCGCCCGCAAAGGCGGCGGAATTGAATCCGAAAACGTAATATAAAGCGGATGCCGTTATTATACTCAAAAATAAAACCGTAAATACATAAGCAATCCGACGCCTACCGGTTTCTTTACCGTCGTTTGCCGGTCTTCTTATTGAGTCGTCTATTGCAGGGATATTGCCGATATTAAAAACATGCTTTAAACCGAATAGAAATACAAGCATGCCTGCCGACAATGAATTTAAAAAAAGGTGTGAGAACATAATTAGACCTCCCGCTAATTAAAGTTATTAGTATCTTAAAAAGCAGGTCTTCCGGCTCAAACATGTAAAACATTCCGCCTTCCCGGCAATTATACGACTTACCAGTGGCAAATTCGGAACATTCTATATAACGGATAATCAAAAAACCGTTATAAGTTCTTACGGCTGCGGGAACAGCACGGGATTCTCACCCGTTTCCCTTAAACTTTTAAGATAAAATTAGGTTAATATTGTTAATAAATTGTTTTAGTTTTATTTAATTTCATCACATCTCTATCCCTACTCTCGAGGAGATATTCCTGGAAAAATAATGCTTTATCTCCTTCATTTCCGTTACTAAGTCGGCCGCGTTAATTATTTCGTCCGGCACATTTCTTCCCGTTAGTATTAATTCTAAATTTTTTCTTTTGTTTTTTATTAAATCAAGTATTTCTTTAACGTCGATAATCCCAAGTCCGACGGCTACGTTTATCTCGTCCAAAACCATGAGGCTGACGTCGTTATCGCCTGTCGCGATATCCAAGGCTGTTGCGAAACCCTCTCTGTTTAAATCAATGTCTTTCGGAGAAATTTTTTCTTTATTTATAAAAAAAGGACGCCCCGCTTGAATAATTTTTATTAGAGGAAGGTGATCGTTTATTGCTCTATATTCTCCCGTATACGAGCCCCCCTTAAGGAACTGTATGATGACCGACTTAGCATTGTGGCCGCTTGCTCTCAGTGCCTGCCCTAACGCCGCCGTGGTCTTACCCTTACCGTTTCCCGTATAAACCTGCACTAATCCAAATTCGAGGTCCGGCGAACCGGAAACCCGGTCGGATTCTTTTTGTGAGCTTACTTCTTTGAACCAGTTATTGTAAACCGATAGATTTTTCGGTTTATTCTTGCCGCTGTCATTATTTGAATCTGAAAGTCTCAATAACGCTTTTGACCTATTTATTAAAGCAACCACGGGAAATAACAAAAAAGAGATTAAAAATCCGTAGGGAAGAATAAATCTTTGTCTGTAACTCGACGAGCTAAAAAGGTGTGAGAACATAATTAGACCTCCCGCTAATTAAAGTTATTAGTATCTTAAAAAGCAGGTCTTCCGGCTCAAACATGTAAAACATTCCGCCTTCCCGGCAATTATACGACTTACCAGTGGCAAATTCGGAACATTCTATATAACGGATAATCAAAAAACCGTTATAAGTTCTTACGGCTGCGGGAACAGCACGGGATTCTCACCCGTTTCCCTTAAACTTTTAAGATAAAATTTAAATAAGCTATTTGCTTATTTTTTCAAGGTTACCATTAAAAATATAAAAAGTCAAACGATATTGCATTGCCATTTTAATATTGTCCGGAAAACAATTAGATATTTTTAGCCGGAAATATCCTTCTTTATTCGTTCATATTCCTCTTTTGTAATTTCTCCCTTAGCGTAACGCTTATTTAATACGTCTAACGGGGATTCCGAATGATCATGGCGGCGGCTATAATACTCATGATCATGCCTGTGTTTATAATGGTGTCTCCCCCTTAACAAACCGCCGTGACCGAAAACTATATAAACTACGATTAATATTGCTATTATCCAGATGATCGGAAATATCCACATTCCTATTCCCCAAAAAAAATGAGATCCCATATTGTATTCTCCCGATATTAAAATATATTAACATGAACTCGTAAAAAATTATTTACAATTTTAACATTACCGCCGTTTCGTCACAATCCGGAAATTTAACGCAATTTAGACAATCGCTCCATATTTTATGGGGCAGTTCGGATTTGTCGATAACGCTAAAACCTAATTTATTAAAGAATTGAGGCTTATAGGTGAGGGCGAGAATGCCTGTTATTTGAAAAAACCTTGCCTCCTCAATACATTTCTTTACGAGCTCGGTCCCTATGAGTTTTTTTGTATACGGCCCTTTTACGGCTAAAGACCTTATTTCGGCAAGATTTTCCCACACTATGGTAAGTGCGCATGCCCCTATGATATTGTTTGAGCCCGTTTCGTCGTAATTTTCTATTTCGGCAATATAAAAATCCCTCAAGTGTTCATATATATCGCTCATTGAACGCGGAAGCATTTCTCCCGCCTTAAAATATTCAGAAAAAAGGACGTAAAGCGGCTTTACGTCGCACATTAGCGCCTTTCTTAAAATAACCTTAAAAATATTGCCGGCGCCGCTGTTTTCATTGCGATAACTATCCCCCTGCAAATTTTTTAAATCATGCTTAATTTCTATTTCGGAAGGATAAAAGATAGAACCTCCCCCTCCTTCATACCTTTGCCTGCCGGTCTTATACAATAAAACCCCTCCTTTTAAGGATTTCTCTTGCGTGTCTGATTGCGGCCTCGCCCTTCGTATCGCCGGAAAGCATCCTTGCTATTTCTACGACCCTTTCCGAAAAGGAGAGTTCCTTTATCCTTGTATATGTTTTTTCGTTTACAACCTCTTTATAAACGAAAAAATGCTTATCCGCAAACGAAGACACTTGCGCAAGGTGAGTTATAAGAATTACCTGATTAATCTTAGAGATAGATTTAAGCGTCTCGCCAACAAAATTTGCGACATCTCCGCCTATGCCTGCATCTATTTCATCAAATATGAAAGATGCCGAGTCCCTTTTTGTATTTAAAATCTTAAGTATACATAAACTGACTCGCGAAAGCTCACCGCCTGAAGCGGCTTTCGACAAAGGCTTCGGGCTTTCGCCGGGATTTGCCGAAAACATAAAAACGCACTTGTCCAAACCGGTCTCGAAAAAACCCTCTTCAAACGGCTGCATGGTCAGCTCCATCTTAAAAACAGGCTTAATCCCAAGGAATAAAAGTTCATTTTCTACCTCTTTTTCCAAGATAACGACGGCTTTCACTCTCCTGTCGTGCAAATCATTAGATACTTTGAGAAATCTTTCCTTTAAATCCCTTAAATCCGTCTCCAACACGGAAACCCGTTCTTCTAACCCGGACATATCGTTCAATTCTTTTTTAGCTTTATCGTAAATATTTAAAAGCTCTTTTAAATCGGATGCGCCGTATTTGCTTTCAACGCTTATTATATTGTCTATTTTTAGTCTTAATGCGTTTAGTCTTTCTTCGTCAAGTTCAAAACAAGAATATTTTTCCAATGATAAAAGAATATCGTCAAGCAAAACTTTAACGGTCTCTGAATTTTTAAACTCCTCTTTTCGTTTAAAATTTGAATCCAGCTCCGATAACTTGGCAAGATTAGATATTAAGGGGTTTAGATTCTTTAATATGCCGTATTCCTCGTTGTCTATAAGATTTATCGAAGATAAAATATTGTCCTTTATGCTGTTAATGTTTTCAAATCTTTTAAGCTCTTCCCTTATAGCGTCGTCATCATTTTCGCATTTTATTTCAAGTTTTTCAACATCACTCGTAATATATGAATTAATAATCTTTATTCTTGATATCTCATCTATCTTTTGTTTTATATCCTTTCTTTCCGTTTCTTTACGCTTTATTTCATTATAAAGCCCTGCGATTAATACCGATAATTTTTGATTTTGAGCAAACTCATCCAAAAAAGCCAGCTGACTATTCGGGTCTATCAGAAAACGCCTGTCGTTTTGTCCGAATATTTTTATCAAGCTTTCACTAATCCGCTCCGGTGCATTTTTACCGACCGGCTCATTGTTTATAAAATATTTACTCTTTCCGGTACTCGCAACCGTTCTTTTTATAATTATATCTTCGACACCTTCCGTTTCAATACCTATTTTTTTAAGAATATCCGATAAATCAGCTCTCGCATCTCTATTCTCCATATCAAACAATGCGCTTACGGAGCCTTCTTTCTCACCGGTTCTTATTATACCAGACCCTTTCACCCTTCCGAATAAAAAATTTATTGATTCTATTATGATACTTTTTCCGGCCCCGGTCTCACCGCTCAAAACGTTCAGTCCGGCGCAAAAATCTATCTCTAAATAATCTATCGTGGCAAAATTTTTTATATATATTTTTTTTAACATTGCCCGAAACGTTTCATTGAAATTTACCTTTGCTATCAGACCTATTACCAGTTCAATTTCGTTCTCAATATATTCCAGTAATCGTAGTCCAAAGATACGGACAAAAAGACCTTTAATGCGCGTTTCTTGATTATTACTTCATCACCGTCTTTAAGTTTCATACCGTCTCTGCCGTCGGCTGATATAAAAATATCTCTTTTCTGCGGTAAAATTTTTATTTTCAACGTGCATGGGCTTATTATGAGCGGTCTGTTGGAAAACGTATGCGGACAAATCGGAGTCAAAATAAAAGCGTTTATGTTCGGCTGAACTATAGGCCCGCCTGCCGATAAAGAATAGGCGGTGGAACCGGTAGGAGTACTGACGATAAGCCCGTCCGCCCTAAAATCGTTAAGCCAAACATCGTCGACATAAACGGTCAAATCAATAACCCTTGCGTGAATACTTTTTTCTCTTGCTATAGTTGCTTCGTTTAAAGAAACTAATTGCTTCACGGATTTGCCCCTTCTAAATACCTCAATATCCAACGCCATTCGGGGAACAAATTCAAGCGAACCGTCTAAAAAACTATTAACCGCTTCTTTTGTTTGACGCTCCGGGATTTCCACAAGGAAACCCAAGGTTCCGAAATTTATCCCTATAACCGGTACCGCAAGTGGAAAAATATTTCCTAAGGTAATTAAAAGAGTTCCATCTCCGCCGCAAACCACGACAAGACCCACATTATCGACATCGGCGGCGGTTATATCCATACTTGGCCTTACCGATCCCTCGATACCGTTTAGCTCAAACAACCTACAAACATATTTTGCCGACTTTAACGCTTCTTCGGCGTCTTTTTTATAGGAAATGAGAACTCTTCTAATATTTTTATTAAATTCCGATGCAAACATTAAAATTGTTTAATTTCTATCCGCGAGCCTTAGTTGCATTTAATAATCCGCCTTCTTTAATTATCTTGACCTGCCTATCGGTCAAATTATACTTAAACTTATATTTCTCGTTATCTTTAGTCTCATTTATAAATACGACAGGCTTACGATCGTTAAGTTCTTTTAAAATATCTGGTGCCTGGAGTTTATCTCCCTGCCTTATTCTATCATAATCGGAAGGGTTTTCAAATATTAGAGGTAAAATTCCGAAATTAATAAGGTTGGCAAAATGAATTCTCGCAAAAGACTTTGCTATAACAGCCTTTATACCTAGGTACATGGGCGCAAGCGCGGCATGCTCCCTGCTGGAACCCTGCCCGTAGTTTTCACCGCCAATTACAAAACCGCCTTTTTCCTTTAATGCCCTTTCCGAAAAAGTAGGGTCGATAGACTCAAAAACATATTTTGATATCGCAGGTATATTGGACCTTAAAGGGAGTATCTTGGAACCCGCAGGCATTATATGATCGGTAGTAATGTTGTCCCCGACTTTTATGAGAACCTTCCCTGTTAACGATTCCGAAAGTTTCTGCCGTATGGGGATAGGTTTAATGTTGGGGCCCCTATAGACCTCGATCCCTTCAGGATCGGTAGCCGGCGAAAGTATCATGGAATCGTCTATATAAAACTTTTCGGGCATCTTAATTTCAGGGGCTTTTCCAAGGCTTCTCGGATCGGTTATATGCCCCGTCAATGCGGATGCGGCGGCTGTCTGCACAGAGACGAGATATATTTTTGCGTCCTTCGTTCCGCTTCTGCCTTCGAAATTACGGTTAAATGTTCTTAGGGAAATTGCACCCGATCGCGGAGCCTGACCCATACCTATGCACGGACCGCATGCGGACTCAAGTATTCTGGCACCCGACGCAATAATATCGGCAAGGGCACCGTTTTCGGCTATCATCTCAAAAACCTGCCTTGAACCCGGAGATATCACGAGGCTGACATCCGGATGGACCTTTTTGCCTTTTAATATTCCGGCTACGGTCATCAAATCGGAATAAGAAGAGTTAGTGCAGCTTCCTATGGCAACCTGGTCAACCTTTATATCCTGTAATTCACTTACCGCAGCAACCTGGTCCGGCATATGCGGCTTGGCTGCAAACGGTTCCAATGAGCTCAAATCTATATTTATGACTTCGTCGTAAATTGCATCTTCGTCCGCGGCAAGAGGGACATAATCATTTATCCTTCCCTCCGCTTTTAAAAATTCCATAGTTTTCTCATCACTGGGAAAAATAGACGTAGTAGCCCCAAGTTCGGCACCCATGTTGGTGATAACCGCCCGTTCCGGTACAGTCAAACCCTTAACGCCCTCACCGCCATACTCGAAAATCTTTCCTACGCCACCCTTTACCGTAAGCCTCCTTAACAGCTCAAGTATTACATCCTTAGCGGAAACCCAGTCTTTAAGTTTTCCGGAAAGCATTACCAAAACAACCTTGGGAACGGTCATATAAAATGCCCCCCCACCCATTGCAACGGCAACGTCTAACCCTCCGGCTCCTATGGCGATCATCCCGACCCCTCCGGCAGTCGGAGTATGGCTGTCCGAACCTAAGAGCGTCTTCCCCGGAATACCAAATCTTTCTAAATTAACCTGGTGGCAAATTCCATTGCCGACTCTGGAATAAAATATACCGTATTTTGCCGCAACCGTTTGAAGAAACCTGTGATCGTCGGCATTTTCGAAACCGGTTTGAAGAGTGTTGTGGTCGTTAAAACTAACGGATAAGTCGGTTTTGACCTTAGGCGTTCCTATGGCTTCGAACTGAAGATATGCCATGGTACCGGTAGCATCCTGAGTAAGCGTTCTGTCTATTTTTATCGCAATCTCATTACCGGCCTTTCCTTCTAAATCGCCCTCTACAAGATGTGCGCTTAAAATTTTGTTTGTCACACTCATTCCCATAAATTAAATCCCTCCTTAATTAATTAATGTTAATATTAAAATAGAAAATTATCAATAATTATTTTATGCATGAAAATTAAGCATATGCCGCAGGCGCTTTAATGAACTACCTTCAAGAGTATCCCTATAAGGGCAATAAACACGCCTACGACAGAACCCACTATCGCCCCGTTTATCCTTATATACTGCAAATCATTACCTATTTTAGATTCTATTTGACTCGTCAATTTTTTATGGTCTAAACTTTCCAAGTATCTCCGTACTAATTTTCCTATTACGGCATGGTTAACTTTCATTGCATATACGGTTTTTCCTCGAAAAAAACTATTAATTTCGTCACTTTTCTGCAAAGCCTCGCCGCGAATCAAATTTAAACCGTAATCAAATTTTTCCTTAAATAAACTTTTATTGAGTATGTACAGCTTATTATTTTCTATTATCATCTTAACGATATTCAAACCGGCGGCAATAAGCCAATCTTTGATCGGTTTGTCAAATTGGCCTATAATGTCATCGCCTTCGGATTTTACAAAATCTAATAACCGTTTCTTTATGAATCCTTTTCCTTCGCCGCCATCCAAATAATTTATCAAATAGCCTTTTAATCTGTCCGAGTTTTTATAAATAATGTCTTCTACGCCATTCAATATCTGATTACGCGTTCCCTCCTCCGGATTATCGACGAAATTTAAAACATAATCCCTTATCTTTATCCGCGTATCGTTTGACGGGTTGCTTTTTATGTCTCCGATATAGCCCTTCATTCTTGCGATAATTTCGTTAGATAAAAGCTCAATATCTAAGACATTGGTCTCTTGGGCGACAAATATCATAATTTTTTTCATGAACGAGTCGTCCTTATATTTTTCTATTACTTCTTTTATGTGTCTTCTCAGTAACGGCTCATTTTCATCTATGGTCAAATTGACAAAGTCGCACAAACTAACCACGATATTATCGAAATTATCATTTATTATTTTTTTTCCGGAAACGCTTACGGAGTTCAAGATCTCTTCGGATGACGACTCTATAATATCTTTTACCGCAACCCCCGTATTATATTCTGATATGTAATTTTTAATGTAATTTACTAAAATTTCATAGGTTTTATCAAAATCATCCCTTTCTATAAACAACGTTATGCCGTTAATAATCCTTGCCGATAAATCATTAAATAAATCCTCGTTCAACGCCCGCCCAATTTTATCGTTTACAAACCGATTAAACTTATCCGTTTTAGAATATTTCAAAAACTTAATAAGATATTTCCGCGAGTAAAATATCAGCTTTTTATTATATTTATCCTTTTCTAAGGTTTTTACGATAATGCCGTAAAAGTCTATTTTATTTATCTCCGCCCCGAGAAAATTTTTACCGAGCCACGTATCGTTAACCGTACTGCTTACCGTGTTTATAAGTTTTTCCCTGTTATTTTCGATAATATTAGTGTGAGGAATAGGGAGATTAAGCGGATGCCTGAATAAAGCGGTAACCGCAAACCAGTCTGCAATTCCGCCAATCAACGCAGCCCCGGAGGCTCTTCTGAGTATATAAAACCATACGTCCGACACATTGACTAAAAAAGTACTTATAAAAATGAGAAAAGCAATTAAGAGAAAAAGATTCGCAAGAACCTTATTGTCGTGTTTCATTATAGCGCCCCCTTAGTAAATAATACTGCCGGCACCGTTTTTAAGAGAATTACAAAATCAAGTTTTAACGACCAGTTGTCGATATATTCCAAGTCTAATTTTACCCTGTCGTCAAAACTCAGCCTGCTTCTCCCGCCAACCTGCCATAGGCACGTGATACCCGGCTTCATGGAAATTCTTCGCCTTTGTCTTATCGAGTATTTTTCGACCTCATCCGGCATCGGCGGGCGGGGACCGACAAGGCTCATATCCCCCCTTAAAACATTATAAAGCTGAGGGATTTCGTCCATGCTCGTCTTCCTTGAGAATCTCCCTATCATTGTAACCCTGGGGTCATCCTTAAGTTTTATCTCTATGCCGTCTTTACTGTATTTTTCTATTAAAACGGACCTAAGCTCATCGCTACCGGTATACATTGTTCTAAATTTATAAAACGTAAAAAGCCTTCCGTTTTTCCCGACCCTTTTGCTCTTATACAGGACATGCCCCTTAGATGTTAATTTAATCAAAATTGCCGTAATTACCGCCGGTATAAAAAATATTATTATTGCGATAATAGAACCGGATATATCCATAAGCCTTTTTATAAAAAGTCTGATTTCGTCCTCGGGGGCGGTATAGAAGGAAATAACGGGGTACCCCCCTATTTTTTCAAAGGCAATCTTGGAATATTTAAACGGTATAAAATTGCTTATAATCTTGACCGTTATCCCTCTTTCTTCAAGGAGAAGGGTTATGTCTCTTATGTCTTCTATTTCATCGCCTTTAACGTTAAATATTACCTCGTCTACCGCATTATTTAAGACAAAATAGTCTAAGTCGACTAAATCCTCTTTTTCCATTTCTTTAATAAGTTTTATTCCAAGATATTCCTGGGATTCAATCGACTCTTTGAGGTTTATGCCGCTTACCTTACCGGCGGGATCGCCGTTAACGAGCACGACGTTTCTCATGGAATAGCCGCTTCTTTTTAGGCTTTTTACGAGTTTTCTTCCGGTATAATCTGCCAAAACTAGCGATAAGAATGAATAAACCGCAAAATATCCTATAAAAAGTCTTGAAATATATGTTATTTTAAACATGAATAAAACGGCGTAAATTAAAAATACCGCTATGACCGTTATTTCAAAAAACCTTGGAATATCGGCCTTAAAATCCTTAATATTAAGGTTCAAATACATTCTAAAAACAAAAAGAAGAAGATAAAAAATAATACCGATAGGTATTAAAAGCCAGAGATAGTCCGCAATACCGTATAACTTATAACCGATGATCAGAGGGCTTATCAAATCATAGGTCGTAAATGCAATAAAAAAACTTCCGCACAAAAAAATGAGGCTCAAAATATAAAAATATTGCGCAAGGATTTTACTTCTCTGTGATAGCATTTTTTAGTTTTAAAGATCCTTTAATTTTAGTTTTGATTGACGAGGGGGCAGTAAGACCGCAGCCGCAAATACAGCCAAGAAAAAAAACCACAGGTTTGTAATCTCGTCGTTAGACATATTGGAAACCCCGACGAAAGAGCCGTAAAAAACTATATCGGCGCCGAGCGTCATTGCTGCTATTTTTAACTTAAATCTGTCATCTGTATTCATAAAAAGTTTAAGGGGCTTTTTTAAAGCAAGAAAAAAAAGCCACATTAATGCGATAAAACTGAATATTCCGGTCTCTGCCAAAGTCTGCATATAACCGTTTTCCGGCCAGTTATCATATAGGTCGTAAATTTTTTTGCCGGTTTTAGGATTATAATACCACGGAAAACGGACATCTTTATGCCCGTCAAAATATTTAGAGAATGCTCCAACCCCCACGCCTGTCAGCGGAAATCTCTTAAATACCGCCCATGCTGATTCTACTAAAGCGATATGGCTTTCTATATCGCCGTGATGCCTCAGCTCAAGTTTATAAACTTTAGGGTTAAACATAGAAAAGATTCTGCCTTTAAATGTTTTAGAGACGGAAAAAAAGCCTATATTTAAAACTAAAATTAAAACTAATACTATTAAAAAAAGTCTTTTAGACTTTAAATACATCAACACAAAAATCGCAGGTATAATGCCTATCCATGCCGACCTTGCCTTTGATAGCACAATATCGAAAAATCCCGCTAAAACGATAATACCGAATACGGCATTCATCGCAAATGAAGCTGCCTTTTTCCTTAAATATTCATGCCTGCCGTCATCCTGTTTGGTAAAATTTACAAGGTAATAAGCTATTATAGCCGTCAAACCGTATGAAACCTGAACAGGAAAACTCGTCCAATTGCCTGTAAGTCCCGTTAATCTGCTCGGAGAATTAATAGCGTTTATAAAGAGCCCTTGAAAAAAACCGTGAATTATTGCTATGCTTATCGAAAAAATAAAGGTATTGACCATAAAATCTATTCTTTTCTTTGTGCTTAAAAGGCCTACCGCCGCAAAAAAGAACATAACGAAATAAACTATTTCGCCGCCTTCGTTAATACTGCCTCCAACGCTATGCGTCCATAAGAGAGAGGCTGTTACGATACCGCTGTATATTAAAATAGGTATATTAAAACCCGTCTCGGGTATCTTAGCGTCCCTTTTTGCTATCCTATAAGCAATGAAAAAAATAATGGCGCCAACCATACCGAAAATAGCAAACTCATCCTTAACGGGTATAAAAAGCGCAAATAAAAAAAGCCCGAACAGCCCCGCCTTTTCAAAAAAATCGCTCAATCCCGGCTTTTTTATCGCAAGCAAAACTAAAATAGCGCAAGACAGCAATATCGATATTATTTTAACCAAAAGTAAAGAATTTAACTCCAACGTCCCCGTTTTATACTGTAAAATAATACTTGTTATTTATAATAAAGAATAATAAACATCTTCATAAGCTTTAGCCGAATCGTCCCAGCCGGAGCACTTATTCGCGGAATTAACGACAAGAGAGCGCCATTTTCCGATATCGCCGCTTATGTAAAAACCGTATAATTTATCCAATGCCCATGAAATGCCGGTCGCATCTACGTATTTAATAAGTATTCCGGTCGGTTCTTCAATATTCTCGTCCGAGATATCGGAAACCGTATCGTGAAGCCCCCCTGTATCTCCGGCTGCAATCACACATCCATATCTCATGGCTATCATCTGCGATAACCCGCACGGTTCAAATTTGGAAGGCATAACAAAAATATCGGATGCGGCATATATTCTATGAGATAACGCCTCGTCGTACTTTCCTATCCGAGCATACACCCTATCCCCGCAAACCTCCGACAAACGACTTGCTTTTCTCTCAATATAATCCTCGCCGCTTCCGAGTATAACAACCTGAAACGGAAAATCGTTCCAGTTAAAAAGCGCATCGAGAAGCTCGTTTATACCCTTCTCTTCGGCTAACCGGCTTACTATTCCTATAAGAGGAAAAGGAACTCCGTCTTTATCTGTCTTTACCGGCATGGAGATTTCTGAAAGAAGTGCTCTTTTATTTTTAAGTTTAAAATTTTTCCACTCTTTATAACTCTCAAGATTATACCTGTTTTTTCTCAAATTTAAATTATAATATATAAAATTGTCGGTTTTCGGATTCCAATAGTCCAAGTCTATCCCGTTGAGTATCCCCTTCAGCCTGCCTTTATCCTTAAGGTTTTTTAACTCTCCGTCAAGCCCGAAACCGAAACTATGAGTAGTAATCTCGGATGCATATGTGGGACTTACCGTAGTTAAAGCGTCGGAAAGTTTAATCCCGCCCTTTAAACTGTTAATTGTCCCGAAATGTTCATAGGCAAAAGACGAATTATATTTAAAATCTAAACCGATGTCGTAAAAATCATCGATACCGTAAACCCCCTGATATCTGAGATTATGGATAGTAAAAACTAAGGCGGGCCTCAGTCCCTTTGCATTTATGTGTTTACTTAACTTTGTACTTAAGACGCCGGTTCCTTCTACATGCACCCTTTTGTCGCCTAACGTCTGCCTGACAACCGCAGGAACAAAGCCTCCCGACCAATCATGAGTGTGAACCACAAGCGGAATCCCCAATATCTTCATAGCGTAAACCGTTCCGTGAGCAAGCATCGCAAAACGCCATAAATTATCCTTGTATCCTTTAGCACCGCCGTGTGCTCCGTAAACCTCTTCACGATTAAAAAAATGCCCCTGTTCTATTAAAACTAAAGGAATGCCGCCCGAAGCAAAACCGGTCTTAACTCCGAATTCAAATGGAATTTCCCCAAAATTTACCCTTCCGGCGGGATAGCTTTTTTCTACTTCTATCAGGTCTTTCGGAATTATATTTTTATAATAGGGGATAACAACCCGCACGTTTACCCCTGCTTTTAGCAGCGCCTTAGGCAGACTGCCCATTACGTCACCCAGTCCGCCGGCTTTGACTAAGGGTGCCATTTCCGCTCCGACAAACCATACTTCGTTGTTGAACTGTCCCATTTTTTATCCGTCCCATTTCTGTACGGTTCTATTAATTAAAACCGGACCTTTCTACCCGGCAATCAAGCCGTATGGCCTTCAATATTTTCTATATTTATTATCATTATACTACTAAAATCCTCTTCCGGCGTTAAATTAAAGCTATATTCCAACTCAACCCCCTGAAAAATACGCTCAAATCCTTTTTCGGATAATGAAATAGTAGTTACCGGCCTAAGAGCAAGGTTATATTTTTCCAAAAACTCGCCCGATGCTCGATGTTTTACGGTAATCTTTCCGCCCCAAAAAGAATCGCTTATACATACAATATTGTCCGTATCGACATTAAATTCTTTTTCGATATAGTTGTTCAATCCCCTCACTTTGCCGCCGACGTTAACATTTACCGCCGGACCGCTTCCTCCTGGAACGGCGAACCTCAAAATAATCCGTAAAATCCCTTTAATCCCGGGCTTAGAAGCCAATAGAATGTCGATTGAACTACCTATCTTTATACTTAAGTTCGCAAAAACTTTATTAGGATTATCGCCTAATTTCAAGGCGTCTTTTAAAAAACCCGGAGCCTTAACGGAAATGGATTTATTAACCTCGTCTTCTTCTATAAATTCGTTTTTAAAGCAGAGCCGGCCGGCGTTAAACGTCATCTCTAATGCCGGAAGCAAATCCGAATATACTTTTAAGTCCGATTCCGACAAATCTGAGGGATATTTTACCCCTTTATGAATCGTCTGGGGCGGGGTTCCGCCGCGTTCCTTCGTATTCCCTTCAGCTTTGCCCTTAAACTTTGAAATATCATACTCGTCATGAAGACAAAAAACATCCCCAAGCGGTTGAATTAAGCCCTTTTCCATATAATCCAACGCAAGAAACGAGCCTGAAGACGGTTTATATATTATAAGCCAGTAATCATTAGAGAGCAAAATCTCCTTCTCTCCGTCCATGTCGAAGTCGTATAGCTCTCTTTCTATACATTTTTTAATCCCGTCTTTATACAATACGTACGATTCTATAAGGGCCTTGCGGATAGACCTTCTAAGATGCGGGAGATAAATTCCGCCGAATACCCCGTGCCAATATGCATCGTTAGCCTGAGATTTTAAGAGTTCTTCCGATGCTTCTTTAAGATCTTTGCGATACGTCTTAGCCGCATAATCTATTTTACGACTTAAATGCAACATTCTTTTGTGGAACAAATTTGCTTCCGGATACCTTGTCAAAAAATTATGCCATATCCCGCCGCACAAAGGCGCCGATGAATCTTTGGATTTCATAACCTCATAGTAATGTCTTTTTTTTGCCGGCAGCGTCCACTCACCCATTTCTCTATAACTCGAAGCAGGCAAATATACAGGTGTTCTTTCGGTTGTACTACCTATAATACGCGATGGGAGCTCAAATTTAACCGGCGGATTATTGTCGCCCGAGTTTATTAGATTTATAAAATTATCTAACCAGCCTTTTTTGTCGTCTTTACCGTAAACCCATTCATAAGTATCCGGCCATCCCCCCATTTTTTCGCCGTCGTCGAACATAACGGAAAGGGCGGACAACCTTCCGTTTACATATAGAACCTCACTTAGAGACTCGTCCGGTTCGGCAAAAGGAAGCTTATACCGCAATCTCTCGTGTATAGGAAAAAGGTCTAAGAATTCCCCGTTATATTCCGTCCTAAAAATATTATCTATGCCGTCCCCCGATATGCCTGCCTGAAAAAACTGAACATCGTCCAAAAAGGCGTAATTTAACCCTGCATTCGTTAAATCTTCAATTATATCTACTTGCCAGACACGCTCTGTTATCCATGCCCCTTCCGGATATTTTCCGAAAAGTCTTTTTAATGCCCTATTGAGCATCTCAAGCTGCTTCATTCTGTCGCCTTGCGGTATAGAAGCAAGTACGGGTTCATAATAGCCGCCACCGATTAATTCTATTTCTCCCCTTTCAACCCCTGCGGCAATGATCTTTATTAATTCAGGGTCGTTTTTTTCCCACCATTCGAGGAGCACACCCGAGGCATGAAAACAAAAATTTACATTATATTGCGCAAGCATCCTTATAAGGGGACTGTATGATTTTTCATGGATCTTCTTAAAAACGGAATCAAAATTTCCGATGGGTTGATGACAGTGAAAACCTAAGATAAAGTTAACCATTATATTATTGTTAGTGCCCCCTTTGCATAATTCCGCCTATTTCCGCTATACTTTTTTTTGTGGATGATAGAGACTCCGATATATATTCAGGGACCGGTTTGCCGGATATGATATAAATCTTTTTTAAAAGATTCCTAAATATCTTCTCCATGGAGGATTGAGAAGAAAGCGGGCTATCCTCTCCAAGCCACCAGAACCAGTCCGACCCCTCTGCCGCCATAAGATTCTTAAAGCCGGCTTCGATATTTCTCTTACTGATTTTTTTATTATTAACAGAATCTAAAAACTCGTTCTTTGCCTCGTTTAACATTATCCATGCTTTATTTTTTCGTTCTTCGCCCACCCACATCCTTAAATTTCCGTTTACCCATGAACCCGGTATTATTCCGTCAAGCTTAAAATAGTTGTCCGCCGTATCAGGTTCACAAATTGCCAAAACTTCATCTATCAGTAAAGGGTTTATTTTAACGGATGAACCGATTAAGGAATAAAGATCATTTAAAAAATAAAAGCCGTTCTCGTAGTAATATTCCCACGCATTCTCCCCGTCTAATATAACGGAAACTATAGACCCTTTATCAAAATCATCTATGGAGTTAAGTTTATTTATTAAATCGTTAGCCGCATCGTCGCCGCGCCACGCCCCATAGGTAAATCCGATCAAGTCCGAAAGTCCGGAATCTCTGAAAATTATCTTAAGACCGGTATCTTTCCAAGCGTAAACCCTGTAAAGCGGCACGATATCTTTTCCTCTATTAAACACGGGTTTGTGAACATCCATGCCTACGGATGAAGAGAGAAGTTCCTCGCCGCTTGCACAAATATTTATTCCGTATTCATTAAAAATATCAAGCGATTCCGAGGATATGGCTCCTTCGGAAGGCCATAATACCCTGATATTGCCACCATTGGGTTTTTGACTGTAATAATAGTTCAACGAGTCCATATGCCTTCTTGCGCTTTTATCTCCCTCTTCATACCTGTCCATACGAACCGGCTCATAAGCAGTGTCCGTCATCTGAGCTGCAATAGCCCCGCTATGGACGTCTAAAAGAAGGGGCATAATAGGGTGGTAATGCGGGGAAAGAGTAATAAAATATCGTCCTTTTTCTTTTAAGTTTAATTCATTGAGTTTATTCTTCTCAAGAAAATCAGGATATTCAGGAACGGAAGAGGGAGCAATACCCCCTTTTATTCCCGGAAAACCGTAAAGCGTTAAGCCGTATTTCATCCACTTAAGAAGCCTTTCGAGAAGCATTCTCCTGTCTTTCAAGGTATAACCGCTTCCCTTGGCGATAAGGAACGAGATAACGGGGTCGTATCTTTTTATCCATTCGCCGCACCACGCAAGATGAAACCAGACGCAAAGGTCAAAGTAAAAGCGGTCGTTCAGGTAATAAAGGTTCGTTTTAGACGACGCAATATCATATAGCCTTTTATAATCATCAAAACGGCAAACCGTCCGTTCATAATTTACCCATCTATAATGGACCGACATCCATGATTTAGTATCCTCGTCCAATTTTTTAAGGAGCAACGGTTTCAGGAATGGGTCCGGCAATGCATGAGCCGCTTTATTGGGAAATACTTCGCCAAGCGCCCTTTCTACATGATAATTATAATCCTGCCACTCGTCTATCAAGACCGGAGTGATGTTAATATTCGCCTTCATGCCCGGATTTGCAATTATGTTTAAAGGCATGTCTATGTAGTCTTTTATGGCATGCAGATAAACCCACGGGAGCATAAACTCGCCGTTTATATCCCTATAATCGGGTTGATGCATATGCCACCATAGTACTAAATTCATCTAATTTACGATTCCTTCCTGAAAGGCTAACATATGTTTTTTCCGTATAGGACTCTTGCATCTAACCACGGAAATAAATTGTCCTTTTCCGATATATCGTCAAACCAATCTGCATTAAAGGACTCTTCTCCAATTGACATCAGAATGCACCGTTTGGCTCTAACAAGATGTGACTTGACCCTTCTCTCCGCATAACTAACGGCTTGTCCGGTAGTAAGCATAAACGACCAGTCGCTGGATTGGGCCAAAACAAGCTCTCTTGCGGCTTGATTCAAAACTTTGGGATATTTTACATTATTATAACCGTTTTTGCAAATATCTATTAACTTTGATGCTAGATCCGATAAAAAGGGCTGAATTATATCGTTTTTTTCGTTAAGCCATACCTCTGAATATCCCCCGCCCCCCCATGACGATGATGCCGGCTGAGCAATAAATATACCCTTCTTTCCGTTATTTTCGTTTATCTCTTTCAAGATATGCAGTGAAAAAGATGGTCCGACAGCGCCATATTTTTTAAGCAATCCGTCGAGCCCGGTAAGCGTGTAATCGGAAACATCTTTTGCCTTTGCCGATTTAATAAATTTATTTTCGTTCATTCTTCTAAAAACGGCTTCAAGCCACCACGGACCCTCGAACCACCAGTGGCCGAAAAGCTCCGCGTCATACATAGATACTATGATAGGCTCATCAATAAATTCTTTTAAATAACCCGACTGAATCTCCCTGCGATAAACAAACTGTCCTCCATGCTCATAAGCCTTACGCTTAGCCGCTGAGGGCCTGTAAGCCTCTTTATAACTGCCTTTTCCGGTAATTGCATAATACTTAAGCCCCGTAAACGTCTTGATACTTCCGTGCCGAAGCGGCGTAAGATGCGGCAAGTCTAAATCAAAACCGACATCTCTGTAAAATTCCCTATAAATCGGAGTTCCGGGGTATCCTTCCTTTGAGGACCAGACCTGCCTTGAACTCTCCGGATCACGTCCGAACATAACGACTTTAGAAGGGGAAATGACGGGAGAAAAACATCCGTTTATCGGCGTAGGCTTTGCCATTTCTATGCCGTGCTGATCTAAAAACGTATAATAAAGTCCATATTTTCTAAGAATTGCATCGAATCCTTCCGTATAACCGCATTCAGGCAGCCATATTCCCTTCGGAGTAATACCCAGTATATTTTTGTGAGCATCCACGCCCAATTCAATCTGCGCGGCTATCGCCTCCGGTTCCCCAACCATAGAGATTAAAAAAGCATGGGTAGCCGCCGATGTTATTATATCCAAGTGCCCTTTATTAAAATGCTTAATAAACTCTCCGATGAGATATTTTCCGCCGCCGATTTTTATTTTTTCGTACCAATTTTCATATCTACGCCTGTAAAACAACGTCACGGGATGAAAATCAGGGTCTCCTTCCGTTCTGAAAGCCTCCTCGCCCAAAACCTTTAGACGTATTCTTACATAGTCCTTTAACCTCTCAGACAATAAATCATCGTTCATCATGCTTAAAAGAGTAGGTGTAAGGGATATAGTAAGGTTATAGGGCACGTTATCGTTTTCGAGATTGTCTAAGGACTCCAATATGGACAGATATGTCTCCGTAACCGCTTCAAAATACCATTCTTCCTCTAAATATTTAGAGCTTTCCGGATGCCTCACAAAAGGGAGATGAAAATGCAAAACAGGCAACCATTTCCCCGCTTTATCATTTTTGCCGTTCACTTTAAATTTCTCCTTTTCAGTCTTAAATCTTATATAACGTCATTCATTTATGCCGACACCGGAACTCGTAAAATCAACGGGAAGAGCCCTACTTCCATATATGTTTTCGGTGGCACCTATGAGAACTGTTTTTTTCGGTATTTTTCTTTTAATATCTAAATTCAATTCGGGCAGTTTTTTTATTAAACAATCCGGTGGCCAAATCGGACTTCTCGCCTTAAAAATAAACTCGTTCTTATCGCCCAGATATCCAATCTCTACCCATGTCTGAGACAATTCAAAATTACCGGAAAAGATAATATATCTGCTGCCGGATAAACCGTCAAGCACCTCGTACCACAGCATATTACTCCCATTATATGCCCTAAGCACAGGTCTCAAAACGGAAAGGACCTGCTTTTTTTGCTTGAACCGCCAGACGACCTGTCTTACGCCGGGTTTTTGAAAGTATATCCTGACCCAATCGTTACGGCTTATTTCCTCCGGTTCGCCGACCTCTAAAACAGGAACATTTTCCGCCGGGCTTAACAGCTTCCAGTTCAAAGAGATTAAATTTACCTGCTCCTCCATATTGTTTTCGGTAACCGTTTTGCAAATTTCGGGTGGTTTAACGGCAAATTCCTCGGCACCTTGAACCGCCTGTTTATTTTTACCTGCTTTGACGGCTTTTATTGCGGTATTTTCGGCTATTTCTTCTTTATTCGGGGATTCTTTACTTTTTTCGGTACTTTTATTGTATCCGCTCATGACTGTTTCCGCAAACTCACCTATTTTCCTGATGTTTTTCGGTTTTATAAATTCGCTTTTTACAGCCTTATGCAAAACAAAATTATAGTTGAATATCTCGAAATGTAATAAATCCGCGCTTTTAGTACGCGTTAAGCTATAATTTACAATATTAACGCCAAAATCTTTTTCCATTTTTATAAAAAACAATCCGGAAAACCCCATAAGCCGTTCTTCACTCAGCTTCGTTGATTTTAATCCTCCGGAAAGCAGAATAAACCCGTCAAAAACAGGGTTAAACAGACTTGAAAGCCTTCTTTTCTTAAACTTTACATTCTCATCCGCCGCCCTTCTTTTTAAATTTTCTACTAATTTTTCTTTCTCTCTTTTATCCGAAACCTTCGTATATATTATTTTATTTGTCTTATCGATTTTTATTCCGGTTTTGTCGATATTAAAAACAATAATAAATTTAAAGCTGCTTTTCATTACCATCGCCTCTTCTGAAATAAATTATTTTTACCCGACGAATGAAGATATTACTATATTAAGTATATCTTGAAAAACTACTTTTTCAATAGTGTATCAAAAAAAATATTGTCTATAAGCCTTACGCCCTTGAATTCTACGGCGGACAACATAATATCGCCGCTGCGAACGGATCGTTCTTTGACATTAAGGTCTTTATCCGTAATTTTAACATAATCTACTTTAAATCCATTTTCAATTAGTTTTTTTATGGCAAAAAAAACTAATTCTTCTCCCGATTTTTCGCCGGCGTTAAATAAATCTGCCGTTTCTTTTAATACCCTGTAAAAATTGCCTGCGATTCCCTTATCGTAGTCGTTAAAATACGCGTTTCTCGAGCTCATTGCAAGCCCGCATTTTTCTCTAACCGTTTTTACCGGAATGACTTTTACGTCAAGGAAAAAATCCTCCGCCGCCTTTCTAATCAATATGTATTGTTGATAATCCTTAAGTCCGAAAAAGGCGAAATTAGGCGTTATTATGCAAAACAGTTTCATTACTATAGTAAGCACACCCCTAAAGTGATCGGGCCTGAACAAACCGCAAAGCCGGTTGGAATACTCGGGATTAATCATAAACGTAGCACTATTTTCGACTATATCCGCCGTCGGATGAAATAGATATTTTATGCCTAAATTTTTTAATATTTCGACGTCCCTCTCGTAATCTCTCGGGTAGCTATCGTAATCTTCATCGGGAGCAAATTGCATCGGGTTGACGAATATGGAAACGATCGCTTCGCCGTATTTTTTACCCTCTTCGATAAGCCTTATATGCCCTTCGTGAAGTTTGCCCATTGTGGGAATAAAAGAAACCGATCTTGAAGACTTTTTTAAACCCCCGGAAATCCTCTTCATTTCGGCTATATTCGTTATTATTTTCATCGGATAACCCTTCCGTTTATTATAACGTTGATTATATCTGTTTTTTTAAGCGACAATATAGTGTCATAAATATTACCCTCGTTTATTTCTATGTTTTTACCGACTTTAAAAACGACGAAATCACAGCTGCATGCAGATTTTAACATACCCGTAACATTCGGAAAAGAAAGCGCTCTCGCCCCATTGACCGTAGCCATCAAAAACAGGTCTTTAGACGAAACGTCGGCATGTATCTTTTTTGCATATC
>ENA-ORDP01000130-ORDP01000130.1-marine-sediment-metagenome-genome-assembly--contig:-NODE-130-length-48729-cov-4.040946_pt1 | contig 48729 bp, 42 predicted proteins | sample MGYA00248627_ERZ508539 | MGnify/ENA primary metagenome ERZ508539 (study PRJEB26208, sample SAMN05571518) | marine sediment metagenome | biome: deep sea; feature: Hydrothermal vent; material...
TTTCAATTATGGGTGTGAGGCAATCGGTGGCATCTCGAAAGCTACAGCAAATGATATCGGGGCTTAAGGGGTTATCTTCTTTGCTGAACTTGTGGTATTCGGCAATATAGTTTAGGCGTATAACCATGTCCGAGAGTTCTTCACGGCATTCGTTGAATATTCGTTGCGACATATGCGTAATCGCTATAGATTCCTCTAGGTCGTCTTCTTCGACTAGGCTCAGGCCGTCACTATTATTGGCAGCGTTGCTATTCATACCTGACGCCGCGTGAGAGGGGTCAGTGTAAGCCTCTAAGAATGAATTTTCGAAAGTGTTGAAAAAACGTTTACAAATATAATCTTTTCGCAAACGTAGTTCTCTCATCGCGTCAAAATAGAGGGTTTGACGCTGGTTGCTTTCCGCTTTTTCAGCATATTCAAAAAGACAGTCGTCCGCATTATTAAACATTTGGTTTATCGACTGATCAAGTTGTCGAGTTGCAATGTGTTTTGCGAGTTTAATAAATTCTGGTAGATCGCTTTCAGTTAATGTTTTATTCGACCCGTATGGATTTGTGGCTCCAATTTCGCCCATAGAACCAATAAGGTTTACGACATTATTCGTACGGCTCATAGTATTTGCCTAAATAAAAAAAGCATGAGTGAAAGATTTGGTAAAAGCAAAAGTCATATAAACAATATAGGCCGCTTTAGCACGAATCAGTGTCGGCTAGGTCACAGAACTATTTAGCAATCGGTCACATAAAGGACATTGCAGGGTCCGGTCGTTGGAAATATCGTGGATGCGCCTAAATTGTATGGCTCGCGGAACTGGAACAATCCCAGAATTGCTCATTAGATTATGGTATCCTGCCGCGCGATCATTCATATCGCGAGATCAATTTGCATAGAAAAACAAGGGGAATACATATGGTTAGTTTAGAAACACCAGTTTGTGAGTTTGACAAGGGTGTGATCGATTTTTCGCTTCCCGGTGTAGATGGTAAAACGTGGTCCTTGCAAGATTGTCGCGGCGAAAAAGGCTTGCTGATTATGTTTATTTGTAACCATTGTCCCTATGTTAAAGCCGTAATGGAACGAATTGTTAGGGATACCAATGAGTTAGCGGATATGGGTATGAACAGTGTTGCCATTATGTCAAACGACCCGAGTTTGAATGAAGAAGACTCCTTTGAAAATATGCGCAGGATCAGTGAGCAGAACGGCTTCAGTTTCCCATATTTGTTTGATGAAACGCAGCAGGTTGCACAAGCCTATGGCGCGGTTTGTACCCCGGATTTTTTTGGCTATCATGCCGATTTACAGTTGCAATACCGGGGTCGCCTGGACGAAAGTCGTAAAACGGCGGCTTCTGCCGATGTGCGCCGCGATTTGTTTGAGGCCATGAAGCAGGTCGCCGAAACCGGTGCAGGGCCAAAAGAGCAGATCGCGAGTATGGGCTGTTCAATCAAGTGGATAGATTAATAACCATATAAAACATAGTGTTACGTGCCATGACTGATACGGGGCTGATATCTGGATAACCCCTTTTGGTGTCCCTATAGACAGGATTTATCCAACTCATGGGGGTGCGGTATTGCCCATTGCGGTCAAGTAGGGGAGAATACCGGTTCCTTCGCGGGGGGTCGCGAGTACATCACAATACACATCGGTGTCACACCTGGCTTCTGGTCTAAGGTGCGGGAGTCTATATACCCTGTAAAGATGCCGATCAGACATGGCAGCCGCCGCGAATACAGTTACCAGGCTCATGAATATTTCATGAGTGTGTCCGGATCGCAATACGCGATACCGGCAAAACAGATTTGAAACTAGACAGGAGATATCATTATGGTAACGCGTAGAGAACTCGCCAATGCCATCCGTGCTTTGAGCATGGACGCAGTCCAGAAGGCCAATTCAGGTCACCCGGGTGCACCGATGGGCATGGCAGACATCGCAGAAGTACTGTGGAATGACCACATGACACATAACCCTGCTAATCCTGACTGGAGCAACCGTGACCGTTTTGTACTATCTAATGGTCATGGTTCGATGCTGATTTATTCATTACTGCACCTGACCGGCTATGATCTGTCAATCGACGATCTGAAAAGTTTCCGTCAGTTGCATTCGAAGACACCCGGGCACCCTGAATATGGCTACGCTCCTGGCGTTGAAACGACTACCGGCCCGTTAGGCCAGGGTATTACCAACGGTGTTGGTATGGCGATTGCTGAAAAGGCACTGGCCGGTCAGTTCAACCAGGAAGGCCACAATATCGTTGATCATCACACTTACGTCTTTCTCGGTGATGGTTGTTTGATGGAAGGCATCTCACACGAAGCCTGTTCACTGGCCGGTACACTGGGTCTGGGCAAGCTGATTGCATTCTGGGACGACAACGGTATTTCTATCGACGGCCACGTTGATGGCTGGTTCACCGATGATACACCCAAACGTTTCGAAGCATACGGCTGGCACGTTATTGCAGACGTAGATGGTCACGATTCAGCGTCAATACAGAAAGCAGTTGAAGCGGCCAAGGCCGTTACTGACAAGCCCACCATGATCTGCTGTAAAACCACTATTGGTTTTGGTTCACCGAACAAGGCCGGTAGTCATTCCAGTCATGGTGCGCCATTAGGTGAAGACGAAATCAAGTTAACCAGAGAGGCGCTAGGCTGGAAGTATGCTGCGTTTGAAATACCCGATGACATATATCAGGGCTGGAATGCGAAAGAAAAAGGTGCGGCAGCAGAAAAGGCCTGGAATGAAAAATATGCGGCTTATAAGGCAGCCTGTCCTGAACTGGCTGCAGAGTATGAGCGTCGTATGGCGGGTGATCTACCTGCTGACTGGGCAGCCAAATCAGCCGACTATATTGCCTCAGTGAATGCCGATGCGAAAACTACTTCAACACGTAAGGCCTCATTAGCGTCGATCGAAGCCTATTCACCTGGGGTACCTGAACTGTTCGGTGGTTCGGCTGACCTGGGTTGCTCCAACCTGACAGAATGGTCTGGTTACAAGCCGATGATTAATAATGCTGACGCCAACTATCTGAACTACGGTGTGCGTGAGTTTGCGATGTCTGCGATCATGAATGGTATCACCCTGCATGGCGGTTTGATTCCATTCGGTGCAACCTTCCTGATGTTCTCTGAATATGCCCGTAATGCACTGCGCATGGCAGCGTTAATGAAAATCCAGAGTATCTTCGTTTACACCCATGACTCCATCGGTCTGGGTGAAGATGGCCCGACACATCAGGCCGTTGAGCAAATCCCGACTCTGCGTATGATTCCGAACATGTCGGTATGGCGTCCATGTGATGCAGTCGAAAGCGCTGTTTGCTGGCAACTGGCTATCGAGCGTAAAGATGGCCCGTCCTGCCTGATATTCTCACGCCAGGATCTGCCACATCAGCAGCGTAGCGATGCGCAGATAGCTGATATCGTTAAGGGTGGTTATATCCTGAAGGATAGCGATGGCACGCCAGACGCGATCATCATCGCGACCGGTTCTGAAGTGGCATTAGCCATGGATGCAGCAGCAGCCATGTCTGGCAAGAACATTCGCGTGGTCTCCATGCCTTCTGTTGATGCCTTCGAGTCACAGGATGCTGCATACCGTGAAGCGGTCTTGCCTGCCTCTGTAACAGCGCGTGTTGCTGTGGAAGCTGCAGTGACTGCTGGCTGGTATAAATATGTTGGTCTGAATGGAAAGGTAGTTGGAATCGACCGCTTCGGCGAATCAGCCCCGGCATCAGAGCTGTTTAAGGAATTTGGCTTCACCGTTGAAAACGTTGTGAAGGCCGTTGAATCTGTTTTGTAAAAATATTTTTATCATTTTAAAGATTAGACTTAGGAGAAAAGCACATGGCTATTAAAGTCGGTATTAATGGTTTTGGCCGTATTGGTCGTATGGCCTTTCGCGCTATCGCAAAAGATTTTGCTGGTGACATCGAAGTAGTAGGTATTAATGACCTGCTGGATGCTGATTATCTGGCCTACATGCTGAAATATGATTCAGTACACGGTAATTTCGATGGTGATATCGCTGTTGATGGCAACAACCTGATCGTGAATGGCAAGACAATTCGCTTGACAGCCGAACGTGACCCGTCTGACCTGAAGTGGAGTGATATCGGTGCCGATCTGATAATCGAATGTACTGGTTTCTTCCTGACTGAAGACACTTGCCAGAAGCACATCGATGCAGGTGCGAAGAAGGTTGTGATGTCAGCACCTTCCAAAGACGGTACTCCCATGTTCGTTCACGGTGTTAACCATGACACCTACACCGGTCAGGCTATTATCTCCGCCGCTTCCTGTACCACTAACTGTCTGGCACCGGTTGCCAAAGTGCTGAACGACAAGTGGGGCATCAAGCGTGGTTTGATGACGACTGTTCACGCTGCTACGGCAACACAGAAAACGGTTGACGGTCCTTCCATGAAAGACTGGCGCGGTGGCCGCGGTATCCTGGAAAACATCATTCCTTCATCAACCGGTGCAGCCAAGGCCGTAGGTGTGGTTATGCCGGAACTGAATGGTAAGCTGACCGGCATGGCTTTCCGCGTGCCGACTTCAGATGTTTCTGTTGTTGACCTGACCGTTGAACTGGAAAAAGATGCCAGCTACGAAGATATCTGTGCTGCAATGAAGGCCGCTTCCGAGTCTGGCCCAATGAGCGAAACGCTGGGTTACACTGACGAGAAGGTTGTTTCTACAGACTTCCGTGGTTGTGGCAAATCATCCATCTTTGATTCAGGAGCTGGCATCGCCCTTGATGGTACGTTCGTGAAGGTGGTTTCATGGTATGACAATGAGTATGGCTATACCTGCAACATGCTGCGCTTCGTAAAACACGTAGCAGCAAACTAAGCGGATCTTTTTCCCGCTAGCGGCGTTGTCGGGGATATTTTGAGTGCTCACGTACTACGTGTACGCTCCGCGCTCAAAATACCCCTCCGCCTTGCTAGCAGAAAAAATCTCTCGCTTAGTTTATTAGCAAGCCCGGGCCATATTAACTATGGTTCGGGCATTATAATTTATTAAAAAGTTATTAGCCAAATCTGATGGTTAGTTGCTCACCCGGTTTGGCTAATAATTTTTAGTAGTAAATATTATCAGGAGTTTTTCATGTCAATAATCAAGATGACCGATCTGGATCTTGCCGGCAAGCGTGTTTTGATTCGCCAGGATCTGAATGTGCCGATTAAAGACGGCAAGGTTTCTTCAGACAAGCGTATTCGTGCATCCCTGCCAACCATTGAGCACTGCATCAAGGCCGGTGCGCGTGTGATGCTGATGTCACATCTGGGTCGTCCGACTGAAGGTGAGCCCGCTGCCGAGTTTTCGCTGAAGCCGGTTGCTGATTACCTGAGCGATGCGCTGGGCAAAGAGGTGAAGCTGGTTACGGATTATCTCGACAATGCGCCCGAGCTGAATGATGGTGATGTGGTATTGCTCGAGAATGTTCGCTTTAACAAGGGTGAAAAGAAAAATGACGAAGGGCTGTCAAAACAGTACGCTGCGCTGTGTGACATCTATGTAATGGATGCATTCGGCACTGCGCACCGGGCACAGGCCTCTACTCATGGGGCAGGCCAGTTTGCACCTGTCGCATGTGCCGGCCCGCTACTGGCCGGTGAGCTGGATGCTCTTGGCAAGGCGCTGGATGGGCCAAAACGCCCTATGGCCGCGATTGTAGGCGGTTCCAAGGTGTCAACCAAGCTGACGGTGCTGGATGCATTAAGCAAAATCGTGGATCAGCTGATTCCTGGTGGTGGTATTGCGAACACCTTTATTGCCGCAGCCGGTTATAATGTGGGTAAATCACTATATGAAAAAGATCTGGTTCCGGAGGCAAAACGCCTGATGGAAGCGGCTATCGCCAAGGGTGGCGAAATTCCGGTACCGACTGATGTAGTGGTGAGTAAGGAATTTTCCGAGACAGCCGAAGCAATCGTTAAAAAAGTCGAAGACGTCGAAGATGATGACATGATCTTTGATATTGGCCCCGAAACAGCGGCACGCTTTGCCGAGTTGATGAAGGTGGCGGGTACGGTTGTCTGGAACGGGCCGGTGGGTGTGTTTGAGTTTGACCAGTTTGGTGAAGGTACCCGGGTACTGGGTATAGCCATTGCTGATTCTGACGCATTCTCGATTGCGGGTGGTGGTGATACACTGGCTGCGGTTGATAAATATGGTATTGCAGACAAGGTTTCATACATATCTACGGGTGGTGGTGCTTTCCTGGAGTTCCTTGAAGGTAAACAGTTGCCGGCGGTAGCCATGCTGGAAGAACGTGCTAAATAATCAGATACAGTTAACAGGTCGGGCAGACATGCCTGACCAGACAACGGGAACATAGGCCACATGCTGCGCAGAACGAAAATTATAGCGACTCTTGGGCCGGCTACGGATGATCCGCAAATGCTCGATCAGATTATCGAGGCGGGTGTGGATGTGGTCCGCCTTAATTTTTCACATGGTACTGCAGAGCAGCACAAGGAACGAGCTGAGCAGATCCGCAATCGGGCGCGCGCACATGGTCGTCAGGTAGGTGTGCTGGTTGATTTACAAGGCCCCAAAATCCGCATCGAAAAATTTATTGACGGCAAAATAAAGCTTACGCCGGGTGAAGAATTTACTCTGGATACCAGGCTGGATGCAAGTGCAGGTACAGCTGAACGCGTTGGCATTTCGTACAAACAGCTTATTGATGATGTGAATCGTGGCGATACCCTGATGCTGGATGATGGTCGCGTTGTGCTGCGTGTTAACGATGTAACCGATAGTGAAATTATCTGCAAGGTTGTCGTCGGCGAAAAGCTGTCTGACCGCAAGGGTATTAACCGCCAGGGCGGTGGACTGACAGCACCGGCATTGACGGATAAGGACCGTGCAGACATTATCTCGGCTGCAGAGCTGAAGGCAGATTATGTAGCGGTTTCCTTCGTGCGTAATGCTGAAGACGTAAACGAAACCCGAAGATTGTTACGTGAAGCCGGTGGCCATGGCGAAATTGTGGCCAAGATCGAGCGTGCCGATGCGCTGGACAAGATTGAAGAAATTGTAGATGCCGCGGATGTTATTATGGTGGCCCGTGGCGATCTGGGTGTAGAGATCGGTGATGCGGCCCTGCCTCCGGTACAGAAGCACCTGATACAGTTGGGACGAACACGCAATCGTGTCGTGATTACCGCGACCCAAATGATGGAATCCATGATTACCAGCCCTATTCCGACCAGGGCTGAAGTATTTGATGTGGCAAATGCCGTGCTGGATGGGACCGATGCGGTCATGCTGTCAGCTGAAACGGCGGCTGGTAAATATCCTCATCTGGCGATTGCTGCGATGGACCGGGTTTGCCTCGAGGCCGAGAAGCAACGACTGGCCTCAAAGTCAGATCACCGCATTAATACTCGTTTCGAGCAAATTGATGAGTCTATTGCGATGGCAACCATGTATACGGCTAACCATCTGCAGGTTAAAGCAATTGCGTCGTTGACCGAGTCAGGCTCTACCACGTTGTGGATGTCACGCATCAGCTCGGGCATCCCTATTTACGCACTGACCAATCACGTTGAAACGCGCCGCAAGGTGACCTTGTATCGTGGTGTTTACCCGGTCAGTTTTGAACCTGAATCAAAAACCCACGCCGGGATTAACCAGGAAGTTATCGATGAGCTGGTGCGGCGGGGTACGGTACGTGACGGTGATCTGGTGATTATCACCAAGGGTGACCTGATGGGCGTACTGGGCGGCACAAATGCCATGAAAATAGTACGGGTTGGCAGTATGCCGCCAGCTGAAGATATTGGCTAATCCCGACTACCAGTGTATGGTATCGGCATAGAAATTTTGATCAATTTGTACATAGACACTTAACTGGAACTTAACAAGAGGACATCGACATGGCAATGATATCCATGCGTCAACTACTGGATCATGCGGCCGAGAACGGTTATGGCATGCCTGCTTTTAACGTTAACAACATGGAGCAGGTGCATGCAATCATGCAGGCTGCTGATGAAACCAACAGCCCGGTTATCATGCAGGGTTCTGCGGGTGCGCGCTCTTATGCGGGCGAATCATTTTTACGTCATCTTATCATCGCGGCCATTGAGCAGTATCCTCATATTCCCGTTGTTATGCATCAGGATCACGGTTCAGAGCCGGCAGTTTGCCTGCGGTCTATCCAGTCCGGTTTTTCATCAGTGATGATGGACGGTTCATTGATGGCAGACATGAAGACACCTTCTTCATTCGAATACAATGTTGATGTTACCCGCAAGGTAGTTGAGATTGCCCATGCCGGTGGCGTATCGGTAGAAGGCGAGCTGGGTTGCCTGGGTTCACTGGAAACCGGTGAAATGGGTGAAGAAGATGGCCACGGTGCAGAAGGCAAGCTGGACATGGATCAGCTGTTGACCGACCCGGACGAAGCTGCCGAGTTTGTTAAGCAGACGGGCGTTGATGCACTGGCTATTGCGATTGGCACCAGCCATGGTGCATACAAATTCACTCGTCCACCGACAGGTGATATTCTTGCGATCAGTCGTATCAAGGAAATACATCAGCGTTTGCCGAATACGCACCTGGTTATGCATGGCTCTTCATCTGTACCGCAGGAATGGCTCAAGATCATCAATGAGTACGGTGGCGAAATGGGCGAGACTTACGGTGTACCGGTTTCTGAAATTCAGGAAGGCATCAAACACGGTGTGGTCAAGGTGAATATCGATACCGACCTGCGTATGGCGTCTACCGGTGCAGTACGCAAGCACCTGAGTGAGAATGCATCTAACTTCGACCCACGTAAATTCCTGAAGGCATCTACTGCGGCAATGAAGGATATTTGCAAGGCGCGTTACGAGGCCTTTGGTGCAGCCGGTCAGGCTTCAAAAATCAAGATCATGTCTCTTGAAGCAATGGTTGACCGTTATGCCAGTGGTGAGCTGGATCCTAAAGTAAGCTGATCTAGTATGTAAGACTGATTAAAAAGGGTGAGCATTGTGCTCACCCTTTTTTTTGCACAGGGATGTGCTTATGACGCGGAGGCCATGGACGGCCGGGAGCGTCGTGCTAAGGTCCCTGACATGGCTTGTGTTTGCCTGTAACAGTACCGTAGGATGCGGTGAAGAATGAACCGCATCGCATATGGCACGGGAATAACGATGCGGTTCGTCCCTCACCGCATCCTACGGCTGCACGCCGGTCTATAGCAGGCTATGCCGGCTCCCTATCCTGCTTTTGTACTTGCTTTAAAGTTAACGGTGCAGGAATGCTATTATTGTTATGTTCTGCTTAGCTAAAAGGACGACACGATATGAGCCCCGCCAACTATGAACAAACCGACAAGTACCCGTGTCCCTGCTGTGGATACAAGGTGCATCGCTGGCCTCCCGGTTATCACCAGGTGTGTCCTATCTGTTTGTGGGAAGACGATCTTGCCCAGTTACGTTTTGTTGATATGCCGGGCAGCTCGAATCAGGTTTCTCTGATCCGGGGACAGGAAAATTTTATTGATATCGGTTCTGCCGAAAAACGAAAAGTGGCACAGGCCAGAGAGCCTTATCCGGGTGAGCAGCGTGATGAGTACTGGCGGGTAGTGAGTCCTGAACGCGACAATATCGAACAGCCGCGTGCCGGGGAAGACTATGCCACCAGCTACCCGCGGGATGCAACGGTTCTGTATTACTGGCGCGAGACCTACTGGCGCCGCCTAGCCAGTTAGCTTTGTTTGCGCTTCGCGGTACTTTTCGGCTGTTTTCTGGATAACATCATCTGGCAGTTTCGGGCCGGGCTCTTTTTTGTCCCAGTCCAGCGTTTCCAGATAGTCGCGTACATATTGCTTGTCAAAACTTTCCGGGCTGCTACCGGGCTGGTAGCTGTCGGCAGGCCAGAAACGCGATGAGTCGGGCGTTAGTACCTCGTCTATTAATACCAGTTGATCATCTTTATCCAGCCCGAACTCGAACTTGGTATCGGCAATGATAATGCCGCGTTCAAGGGCATAATTTGCTGCCTCGTTATAAAGCTGCAGGCTTACGTCACGAATCTGTTCTGCGCGTTCACGGCCGATCAGGTCAACTGTTTTGTCAAAATCGATGTTCTCGTCATGATCACCGATGTCCGCCTTGGTAGACGGGGTATAGATGGCTTCGGGCAGCTTGTCGGCCATTTGCAGACCGGCTGGCAACTTGATTCCGCAAACAGCGCTGGTATTCTGATAATCTTTCCAGCCAGAGCCGATAAGATAGCCGCGTACGATAGCCTCGATCGGTAATGGGCGTAGCTTGTTCACGACGATTGCATGTCTGGCTACCTGCTCCCGTTCGGCAGGATCCGTAACCACCTCGACAAGCGTCAGCTCGGACAGGTGGTTAGGGATAAGGTGAGCAAGCTTGTCGAACCAGAAATTGGCCACTTCGGTTAACACGGCGCCCTTATCGGGGATCGCATCAGGCAGCACGACATCAAAGGCCGACAGTCGGTCGGTAGTGACGATCAGCATGTGATCATCATCAATTCCGTAGATATCACGAACCTTGCCGCGCTGGATCAATGGCAGGCTGGTCAGACTTGATTCAAACAGGGCATTGCTCATCAATATTCTCCGTCAGCGTTAAAGTGCAGGATTATACCGTTACTGGTGTGCCGAGGCATCATCGGAATAAACTGTGACAGTATCGAAATAAGTTGAGTGTTATGAAAGGTCGGTCTCGAATGAACGATACAGGTCTATAGCTAGCGGCCCGGGATTCAGCATTTAATGTATAGTACTTTGTATTTATTGGTAATTATCCGGGTATCAACTAATACAGATCAGCGTGTTATATGCAGCATAATTACAAGGTTATATAAATAAGGCAAACTGAAACTGATCGTGTTCGTATGGAAATGAATAAAGCAAGCAGGGCCTTGCAGATGTCTGGCGACCTGAAAAACCTTAACCCCCCCCCCGTATTCGTGCACCGGAAGCCATATTTTGTGGTGGACCTTCTGCAAGTTTTATCGATTGTGAAATTGTAGTTTAGTACCGTTTCGATCATGCGTGATGCGTGTCTTACCGGCATTGCTGATGTTGATTCGATACATGGCCGCAGCTCTGGCAGCTAACGCATAGGTGACCAGTGCGCGTATGACGCCGGCATGAGCTACGATGAGTAGATGAGAGCCACTATAGTGCTTCACCGCATCCTCAAAGGCTGAACGGGTGCGTTCAATAAAATCATTCAGTGGTTCGGCCCCTTTGGGTCTGCAATTAACCGGATCGCGATAAAAGTTGTCATACTCGGCCTGATTGCGTTGTTGAATTTGCGCACGGGTCTGGCCTTCCCATTCGCCAAAGCCTATTTCACGCAAACGCTTATCGATTTCTACAGGTAGCCCCTGTTTTTCAGCCAGTGCCTTGGCAAAGGCATGGCAACGCTGTAACGGTGAAGTGATGATCTGCTGCCACGCAGGAGGATTTTCAACCGCCGCCCACATCTGTGACCAGCCTTTTTCGCTGAGCGGGTCATCAATGCGATGACCGCGATAACGCGAACCCCCTTCTGGTTCGCCATGGCGGATCAGATCAATAATCGTTTCTTTCATGCGAGTTTACTTATTTTGTCAGCGACATGAATAGTTGTGGTAGACGTTCCGGCAGGCTATCGACCCGGTCAATAACGGTATATTGTTTGCCAAATATGTTACCAACGTATTCATCTGCATTCGGGTCCAGTGAGATACAGTAAGTGTAAATGCCTTTCTGGTCCAGTTCCTGCACCGCCTTGCGGGCGTCCTCAATCAATATCTGTGGGTCGTCGCTGTCAATATCAGCCGGTTCGCCATCGGTCAGGATCAGCATCAGTTTTTTATCGGCCTGCTGGTGTTCCAGGTAATGAGAGGCATGGCGTAACGCGGCCCCCATGCGTGTGGAGTAGGCGGCTTCCATTTTCGCCAGCCTGCCCTTCACCTCATCATTCCAGTGTTCCTGAAAACCCTTGAAGTGCAGGAATCGTACTTCATGACGGGTGTTTGAGTGGAAGCCGGCAATAGAGAACGGGTCGCCCAGTTGTTCGATTGACCATGCGAGCAGTGAAACCGCTTCCTGACTTAGTTCGAGTATGGTCTGATTACAGCCATCCGGTACCTCATTAATGGATTCGGATAAATCCAGCAACAGGGTCACCGCCAGATCACGGCCGTCATGACGATGGCTCATATTAATGCGTGGGTCGGGTTCTGACCCGCACTTCAGGTCAATCAATGAACGTATCGCAACATCCAGATCCAGCTCGCTGCCTTCTTCCTGATAGCGAATACGTACGTAGTTCTGGGGCTTGAGCAATTCCAGCATCTGCTTCAGGCGCTTGGCCAGTGCATTGTGTTTGAGCAGCAGCTTGTCGATCACAGACGGGTTGCCCTGTGGGTGCAGGACCTCGTATACGCTAACCCAGTCCGGTCGATAGGTCTTGGTGTGATAGTCCCACTCCGGATAGTGTCGGGGTGGCAGGCCCTGTATTTCTTTTTCTATCGGCTCGACCTTGCGGTTTTCATCAAAGGCCTTGTCATCACGGTAATCGATTTCGGTGTCTTCGAAGCGTATGTTTGGTAGCAGGTCGCTTTGTCGGCGGGTACGCGCAATGTAGGAAATGGCCAGGTCTGAGATTTCTTTGGTGCTGGAATCACTGCCAGTCAATAAGGCATGGAAGCTTGACACGCAATCGAGAAGATCAGAATTTGCATAGCTGTGATCAGGATCGAGTATCGCGCGAGACAGCATGGCCAGCCGGTGTCGTATGCAGGATTCACTTTCGGAATCACAGGCATCCTCTACCGGTATCGGGTGCAGCGCCATAAAGGTCTTGCGCAGGCCTGGAAAGCGACGCATGAGTAGCAGTTCGACACGTGAATCTTCCAGTGTCTCGACGGCTATGCGCTGAAACGGGCTGAGGTTGTCGGCAATCAGCGCCGTGGTCCAGCGCCGGTGCGCGGCAATATGCGCCAGTACGGCACGGTAGCGATCGATGCCACGTATCCCTGCACGGTCATCGTAAACATCTGGTATGCGTATACCCAGCGAGTCATAGTAGGGGACGGGTTTGCGTAACTCATCAAAGGCCAGCGAATACGGAACCAGGTATTCCGGGTCTTGCCAGAAACCATGTAGATACAGATCAAGTTTACGTTCATGATCCGCAAACAGGGTACCATGACGTTCACGCTGGATCATTGCACGACTATCGGCCGATTGCAGGCTGAAATAATCACGCTGCCGATCAGGGTTAGACTTGTAATTACGGGCGCCGTATTCAACCCAGTTCCTTAACCCTTCGATGGACAACTGGTTGAGCAGATACGGAACCTGATTAAGAAAATCCGGTAGTCCCGGACTGGGGATGGTGGTATGAAAACCATGAATCGAGCCGGTGGTTTTTTCCATCAGATCGAATACCACATCGATATAGTGTTGCATCTGCTCTTCACTACCGAGGCGGCGCGCAGCTTCGGGCAGTGATTGCAGGAAAGGCAGGATTGAATTACCGTTAGGGGTGCGTGACATTTTCCATACGCACTGCGAGATATTGCACAGTATAGGTTCACCCAGACGTGCAACAATTTGCGGCATTTCTTCGAGGTAGACCAGTACCGGCTCAAAGCCGCGGCCAATCATACAGACCAGTGAGGCGCCTTCCAGATAATCTTTTATCCCCTGCGCGGATAATTCAGACAGTGCCTCGATCATGCAATCCTCAAAGACCGCATCCAGGTCCTTGAAGCTGCACTTCAGTGTTTCGCGATAAGCCTGCAGTTCTTCAGAATTCATAGTGGCGATTCACGGCATGGGTCACATTGGAATGAAACAGTGTAAACACATATTGGTCAGGCAAATACGGCGTCTATTGCGTGATCAAGTGTATCGCGGATATCGGCATCATCAGTAATCGGACGTACCAGGGCCATGCGACAGGCGGGGCCGGGTTTGATGCCGTTGTTGATCAGGTTTGCCGCATAAACCAGCAGACGTGTTGAGATGCCTTCGTCCAGACCGTGGCCTTTCAGATTTCTGGCCGTGATCGCAATCTTGACCAGTTTATCGGCCATGTCTTCACTGATATCAGCCTCTTTTTGTAGAATAGTGGTTTCAGTCTTGCTATCCGGGTAGTCAAAATCAAGTGCCGAAAAACGCTGCTTGGTGGACTGCTTCAGGTCTTTCATCAGGCTCTGGTAACCGGGGTTATACGAGATGACCAGCTGGAAGTCGGGGTGTGCGGTGACCTGCTCACCTTTTTTGTCCAGCGGCAACGTGCGTCTGTGGTCGGTCAGCGGATGAATGACGACAGTGGTGTCCTGTCGTGCCTCTACTATTTCATCCAGATAACAGATCGCGCCTATACGTGCGGCTACAGTCAGCGGGCCATCCAGCCAGCGTGTGCCGTTAGCATCCAGTAAATAGCGCCCGACCAGATCTGACGCGGTCATGTCTTCGTTACAGGCTACCGTGATCAGCGGTTTGTCCAGTTTCCAGGCCATGTATTCTATAAACCGCGATTTACCACAACCCGTTGGACCCTTGACCATGACGGGTATGCGGCAGGTATAGGCGGCCTCGTACATCGCTACTTCATCATGCTGGGCATAATAAAAAGGCTCGTTCTTGATTTTATACTGGTCTATGTCAATAGTCGTCATGGGTCTGATTCCGTGTTGAGTCGCTCTGATACCGGTCAGGTGTTTTTGTATAGAAAAAAAAACCCCGCACATGGCGAGGGTCTTTTTCAGCAGGACAGTCGCTTACTTGTGAACGCCCAGTTTTTCTCTCCAGCCAGGATACAGTTGGTCTGCATCGCCAGGGAAGGACTCGAATGCACGAGCGAACTCATTGTGCTCTTTTGCAAATTCGATCGGGTCAGCACCCGCTTTCCAGCATTCAAACGCCTGATGCAGTGACTTGGCACCAGCAGCCGGGCTGTCGATATGGCCGTATGAACCACCACCAGAGGTGTTGATAACATTGCCATGACCCAGGTTTTCGAAGAAGCCAGGCAGACGCAGGGCATTCATGCCACCAGAGATAATGGGTGTCACGGGTTTCATGCCGTACCATTTCTGGTAATAGACCGGACCCTGGCACTCGTCACGCTCGATCATGTAGGCGATCAGCTTGTCTTCATTGCCACCTTCCATTTTGCCGAAGCCCATGGTGCCTACGTGGATACCGGAAGCACCCTGCAGACGTGACATCTTGGCTAATACATAAGCGTCATAACCGCGTTTTGCTGAAGGTGACGTGATCATGCCGTGACCCGCACGGTGATAGTGCAGGTACTGGTTTGGGTAGTTGCGACGTGCTGTGGTGATCATCCCCGGGCCGCCGACGAAGCCGTCAACCAGGAAAGCAACATGAGCTGCATTTTCACCAAATGTTTCCAGTACATAGTCAGCACGGGCACACATTTCGTGATGGTCATCAGCGGTAATATTGGCCGAGAACAGTTTGGCTTCGCCCGTTTCGTCCTGTGCACGTGCCATCGCATCAGCAACCAGCGGCATAACCTTTTTCATTGGGCAGAAAGTCTGGTTACCCTGAGGTTCGTCATTTTTGATGAAATCGCCGCCGAGCCAGAACTGGTATGCCGCATCAGCAAAAGGTTCCGGGCGCAGGCCCAGTTTAGGCTTGATGATGGTGCCGGCAATATAACCGCCGTCTACCAGTGGGCGACCGAGGGTGCGCCACATATCAGAGATATCCATAGACGGGCCATCGAATATCTGCAACATTTTGGGTGGCACAAAGAAGTCATAAATCTTGGCTTCCTTGATATCGCCCATGCCCTGGTTGTTACCGATAACCAGGGTCAGGAAAGAAACGATCATGGCGCGACCATCAATGACATTGCGGTCGAATAATTCGTTAGGGTAGGCAATCTTCATGACGAGGTTGGCTTCGTCAATCTCATAAACCAGCGCATCGACGCCCTTGGTGAAGTCGTCTGTGGTGCAAACTTCGACATTGGTACCGGTAGATGACTCAGCAGCGAAGTGAGCGGCTGCTTCCAGATAAGCATGGCCTGGCTGTGGCTCCATGTGGTAAGCAACCAGCATGTGTTTGCCGTTTGCAATCAGGTCATCTTCTTTCAGACTCAGGTCTGAATAACGTGCGGATTGGTCTAAAGCCATGACTACGTTCCTCTCAGATAATGAAATTCTTGTATACGGGATTCAGCCTGCTTGCAGGCATGCCGCTATCAGGCTGTGAACTATAGACAGGTATAAGCTTAAATAACATTAAATAATAATGACTATTATCATAAGTAAATACTTATGATATATTAAGATATTGAATTAATAGGTAATATTGTTTACAGGGTTAATGACATTGCCGATTATAAGGCTATCCGTAACCAGGAATACTATTTATGGCGGTGTAAGCGGGTAGCGCGGCGGCTTTCAAGCCAGGTGCGGATCGTGGTATTCCACCTGTATAGTTATGTTTGGAGCAAGGCTATAATAGCCCCGCAGCGGTAGTATTGTGGCTGGTGAGATATTTATATTACGGAGTGAATAAGTCATGTATGGCTTTAATGTAAAAGTAAACGACAATTTTGAGGCAGCTGTAGTCCGGGTTACCGAGGAACTACAGAAAGAAGGTTTCGGCGTGTTAACTGAAATTGATGTGGCGGCGACGCTAAAAAAGAAGCTGGATATCGACAGGCGTCCGTACAAGATCCTGGGTGCCTGTAATCCGGTGCTGGCCAATCAGGCGATTGAAGCCGAGGCGGATGTAGGCTTGCTGTTGCCTTGTAATGTGGTGGTACGGGAAGAAGACGATGGTAGTGTTATTGTTAGTTTCATGAATCCGAGTACTGTGCTCGGTCTGGTGCAACGAGAAGAATTAAAAGTCCTGGGTGAGGAAGTTCTTGCTCGATTGCAACGGGTAAGTACGGCAATGAAGACCTGATAAACGGTTATTTCGGTAGCTAACAGTTCGGCTTATGTTTTGCACGTGGAACCTGAATTAATTCGTGATTCCTTAAGCGGCCTGTAGTTGCGGGAACAGGGCCTTTTGCATCTCGCTAAACAACTGGCCTGATTTTTCCATAACGGTATCAATTACATCAGGCTGCAGGTTTAGTGTGTTCCATGATTCCGGGTCCAGGGGCGTGACATTGGTAGCATAAAGGCTGTCTTCGGGATCCATAGAGTGGGCGATAAAATTGGCAACGTGAATGATGGTTGCATCCAGCTGGTAGCGTCGGGTGTGTACCGGTTCGTGGTGATGACGGATGGCATTAACAAGGTTATCGGGTAAGTGCCATTGTTCGGCCAGCATGCCTCCGATTTCGGCATGGGAGTATCCCAGTTCTTCATGCTCCAGTAGATACGGAATGGCATCACTGGCCATTGCGCATTCATGGATACGGTTGCAGCATTCGGGCATGGTCAGATAGAGCAGTAACTTGCCAATGTCATGCAGCAGGCCGCTGACAAAGAAATTTTCTGTTCTGGTTTGACCGCATTGCTCGGCCAGTAGCCTGGCGCACAGGCCGGTATACAGGCTATGGTGCTGAAACTGGCGCATGTCGGGTAAATGCTTGTCCAGCCTGTTAAAAGAGTTTGCTGTGGCGGTGGCCAGGGCCAGATCGCGTAGTTCACAGGTACCGATCAGGCTGATAGCGCGTGATACGGTATCAATGCTGGAGTCAAAGCCGTAGTACGAACTGTTGACCAGTCTGAGCAGACGTATGGTCAGGGCTGGGTCGGTTTCAATTAATCCGGCAATATCACTGACCGAGCTCGAACGATCATTTACAAGTTGATTGAGTTTAATGAAAACTTCCGGTAAAGAGATTAGCTCAGGTGCTTTCTGTAACAAGTCTTTCAGGCTGAAGTTTGTTGTCATCCATGGCGTCCTTCTAAAAACAGGGTGGCTTGCGAAGAAGCTGTATTAACAAGTGCAGTTTTAGCGTGTCTATTTTTATTTGCCGGGTGTTATTAGCATTCCCGGTACAGATGTTTTATCTCTCTTATATAGTCAATTATGGCCAATAAGTCCAGTTATATGTAACATTAGACACGCAATTTAGCGGCCTATAAAGCTAATTTTATTGGCATAGCAAGAATATCTATAGGGTTATCAGTGGCTTGGGTTTACAATAAGGGCAGGTATCAGAATGGTATGCTCAGTATGCTGAAAACATATCAATTTTTGAGGCTGGTTCAGCCAGGGTTCAGCAACCAACCTGTATAACAGTAAGTCACAGTACCTTTTAACCCTAACTAACCTAGAGTAATCACAGGAGTATATATATGCGTAAGACAACAGCAATAATCTTGTCCCTGAGTCTGGCCGCTGCGGTGGGTATGGCACAGGCAGGCGGTGATGCAGCAGCAGGCAAGGCTAAAGCCGGAACGTGTGCAGGCTGTCATGGTGCTAACGGCATCAGTGCTAACCCGATTTGGCCAAACCTGGCTGGCCAGAAAGACGCCTACCTGGTCAAACAGTTGAAGGCCTTCAAGAGCGGTACTCGCAAGGATCCGATGATGTCACCAATGGCGAAGCCATTGAGTGCTGCCGATATGGCTAATCTGGCAGCTTATTTCAGTAGCCTTAAGTAAAACTGTTTGAAAGAAGCAGTGCAAAAGCCGCCCATGATGGGCGGCTTTTGTTATTCAGGAGGGCAGAAATTCTATCGGATAGGTGACGACCATGGTCTCCACATTCTTGCGGCCAAAGTTGAAACTGCGCACCCTGGCCTTCAATTTACGATTCAGTGATTTTGAAACCAGCTCGCTGGAAATAATGCGAACTCTGGTGACTTTGCCCGAGGGTGCGATAGTCAGTTCCAGTACTACCTTGCCTTCCAGGCTAGGGTCCTTGCGTAACTCCCGATTGTAGATCGAATAGATTGATCCCTTGTGGCGATCAAACACCAGTGCTATTTCTTCAATCGTACGCGCAGCCTTCCGGCTCTTGTTACCACGTTTAACCTTGCCTGAGCGTGCCTTACCCAGACTGCTTTTAACCCGCGTGGTGTCACGATCGGCAAGTGCGCCTGCTCCTCCGGTATTACGGCTGAATTTGGCAGTGTTAATTCCGCCGCTGGCCTGAGTCACGTTCGAGGTAATCAGTGAGCGCGTATTCTTTTTGTCCTGACCTATTGCGGCCCCGGCATTGGCCGATTTGAGTTTTGTGGTACTAACAGTATCGTCGCGCATGTCTTCAAGCAAATCCTTGAAGGCCATGACAGATTGCTCGGCCTTTTCCCTGGCCGTGGGTTTAGGTTTAGGCTTGGGTTTAGGTTTGGTCTTGACCACCTTTTTCTTTTTCGGTTTTTTTACATCTTTTTTGACCGGCTTTTTCTTCTTCGGTTTTAATTTGGGCGGTGGCGGTGGCGGCAGTTTTTGCTTTTCAATAATCAGCTGTGCCAGACGTGGTGGAATCTCTTCCAGTTTTTTACGGTCGACCCTGGGTGTAGGCAACAAGGGTATTGCAATTGAGAATGCAATCGTCAGGCTCAGGACGATAACCAGAATGCGCTTGTAACGGCGCTGTTCATCAGGGTGTACTGACCAGGGTAAATCAGACATGCGGCCTGCTGTTGTCATATACATGTTCAGTCGCCTTCACCAGGTTTTTTCATCACGGCCAGTGAAATGCGACCGTAGTTGGCACGTGCGCAGGTGAGCATGATTTTTTTGAGCAGACGATAGGGGATTTCACGATCACCCATGATGGTGATCTCCTGATTTTTTCCTTCATCAAACAGGAAGCCTGAATCCTTCAATCTTTTGGTCTGGTACTCCAGTTCAGTCTTCAGTGCCTCGATTACTTCAGAATTACTGTTCATGACGTCAGCGACGCTGGCGATTTTCTCGTTGCGTAGCAGTATATAGTCATTATTTACCATCACGACCATGGTTTCGTTAGGCCTGCGCTCAGCAATAGACTCGGGTAATTTGATAGATTTCTGATTTTGCAGAACCTCTACCTGAGATGAATTAACCAGCAGGAAAAACACCAGAATGGTAAAGATATCCATCAGCGATACAAGATTAAAGCCAATTACGCCTTTCTTGCGCTTGTGATGGCGTTCCATGCGACGTGCTCTGCGTGACATCTTCATTTGCTTAAAACTCTATTTCTTCTTGCCAGTATTTAACGACAGGGGGGCATCACCAATCGCAATAGCTGGAAACAGTTCTGCGTAATCAGGATCATCGTCATTGACCTTTTCCGCTTTTACCACACGTACACTATCCATAATCTGAATCAGGCTGTTGTATTCGACATTCGGATCCAGCAGTAAGGTTATATTTTTTGTTTCGGGTGAACGAACCTTAACCTGTTTGAGTACGGTGACCAGCATCTCCAGATCAAAGTCACTCTCTTTACCGGGTATGGTGCGAATGCGCCCAATCTTCCGGTCTGCCACAATCAGACTATTATCGGCGAGTATGATGACCTCAAGCTGTAATTTTTCTTTATTGTCTTTATCAGCAGCACCACCCTGCTGCGGAGGCAGGTTGAGTTGCAAGGTTGTAATTTGCGAAAACACCGCCGTAATCAGCAGGAATGGAACCAGAATAACCATCAGGTTCATAAACGCTGTGATGTTTATATCGGTATCTTCCTTGATGCGATGGCGCCGGCGTGATCTCATTTAGGCTTTGCCTGTGCAGCGGGTTTCTGCTCATGGACGGTGTTGACAAACTTGACGGTAGCCATCTCCAGGCTATCAACGATTTCGGTTGTTTTGGCCTGTATGACTGCGTAAATGAGTAGTAGCGGTATCGCGACAATCAATCCGAAAGCGGTGGTGTTCATGGCCACCGAAATACTGGATGACAGCATATCAGCCTTGACAGAAGGGTCGGCTTTGGCAACGGCTGTAAAGGCATTGATCAAACCGATAATGGTTCCCAGCAGACCCAGTAGCGTGGCGAGGTTGGCAAAGGTGGCGATGTAAGGCGTGCGTTTTTCCAGCCGTGGCATGACCTCCATTAAGCCCTCTTCCATCGCCGTTTCCAGATCGTCGCGACGATGGGTTCGGGTCATACGTGCCAGCCCGTAGGCGACAATCCGGCTCAGCGCTGAACTGGACTTGCTGACCATCTGCTGGGCTTCGCGCAGGCGGCCATCACGCAGCAGGGGCATGAGCTGGTTCCATAGATGCCGGTTCGTCGAGCGCATGACGGTCAGGTATATATAGCGCTCAATGGCTATTGCCGTGCCCAGGGCAAAAATCCCCAGGATGGGATACATGAAAAAGCCGCCCTTCTGGAAAAATTGGACGATCGTTGTGTAGGTATCCATGCTAGTTTGCTCCTCGCTGTGAAAATCTGGAGTTAAAGTGTGGCAAATCATGACCAGTGTAAATTGCACCAGAGCTAAATACTGCCAACCATTTAACAGTTTGGCTGGGTAAAATAGGTACAGTTTTCATGCCTGTACTGACATAGTGGCTGTTTCTAATCATGCCCTGAATCTTGTTGAGACTGCTTCATGGTATTCCTGTTCAGCTGTTAGCGCTTGCCGTAAAAGCTGTCAAAATAATACAGCTCACGTTGATATACATCCCGATCCAGGGGTGCGATCTCTTCGGATAACAGGGTGGAACGCGGCGCATCCAGGTTGGAAAGCTCAGGTGGCTTCCACGGTGCGATATAGAGAATTTTGGGTAGCTCGCGGTTGCCGATGATGGCCGTTCCTTCCAGATCGAGGCGATCCTCGGCATATACCGTGAATGTGCTGATCAGTAATGTGATCAATGCGATCGAGTGCATAGGCCTGATCATGGTTTAGCCCCCCTTTTTCCTGCTTTGACCCGGCGTTCAAGGTCGATTATCCATTTGCTGACTATTTTATCGGCAGATCCGCTTAAAATTTGATACTCACGATAGTGAGCCAGTGCACGTTCAGGCTGATGCAGGTACAAATCATACAAAACACCGATATTTAGATGCGTCAGTGCATAGTCCGGGTTAGCCTGCAGAGCTTGCCCGTAGGCGGCCTCTGCCTGCTGGAACTGGCCGGCCTCACGTGCCATATAGGCCAGGTAATTATGGGCGGCTGCCTGGGCAGGGTCCAGCTCAATGGCTTTGCTGAATGCAGTTCGCGCACTATCAGGCTGTTTTAGCAGGAAATAGGCGATTCCAGCATTAACCCAGATACCGGCGTAGTCCGGGTGAGACTGTGTCAGAGGCGTTAGCAAATCTATAGCAGCCTGCGGGTTATTGCTGCGCAACGCAGCTACAGCTCTGGTAAAAGGTTCTTTAACTTCAGGGTCGACTTCAGCCTGCCTGACTGGTTTTGCCGGTTTGGTGGCGGGTTTGGTAGTACTATCGGCTGTGGGCGCTTGTTCGCTGGTATCTGTCTCTAATGTGTCAACATCGTCTCTCGGGGTTTGCTGTGCACAGCCGCCCAGTGCCAGACCCAGTGTCAGCAACAGGGTGATTGAACTCAGCTTTAAGCCTTTAGCGTATGGCATTGACATAGTCCTCCAGCCGCTCGGGTCGATCATAACGTGCCGGCACCAGTTTCTTCAGGCTATCATAACTTTTACGTACCCAGGCATCATAAACGCCCTCTGTGGTGCGTTTGATATTAATCAGATGGAAGTCGATCGATTTTTCTTCAAACGGGAATGCCTGTTCTTCCAGTAACAGGTCATATTCTTCCAGGGTGTCGCCCTTCATTCCGCGTGGCCGCTGTGATTTCATCAGATCCTGGCTGAAGCGTAAATAAATATTTGCGATATGCCAGGTGGCATTGGTAGCGATATCAGAGAAACCGTAAGCGGCTGCTTTTTCATAGGCCTTGAGTGCCTTTTTCATAGCACGTCTTTTCTTGCGCAAGCTCTTCTTCAATGGAATGGTCAGCCGTATTTTACGGAAAGACTTGTTCACCGGGCCAGCCAGTTCCAGTGTGGCCTCGGCAGCCAGGAAACGGGTACGCTTGGTGCGAGCCGCTCTGCCTTTTGCATCGGCGCGAATGATCTGTTTTTGCCAGTACAGGGCCTTGTCATTCATGCGTAATTCACGATACAGGTCCATAATGGTTTTGCGCATTTCGACCGTTTTTTCCAGTGGGCGTGGGTATTTTTTAATATATTGTTTGTATGCGGCAATGGCCTTGTTCTTGCTGCCGGACTTGCGATACAGATCGGCACTTTGTTCGAGTGCCTCACGCCGAATAGCCGGATTTTTGCTTTTTGCTGCGATACGACTGAATTCACTGGCAGCCGATTTGGGCTGGTTAACCTTTAGATAGGCAACAGCCAGCTTGCTGGTGACGTCTGCTGCCAGTTTGTGATTTGGGTAGGCCTTGCGAAAATTTTGCAGAACCGTGATGGCCTGGGACCATTTTTCTACACTGATCAGGCTGGCGGCTGCATCATATTCTGCGGTTGGCCGTAGCTTCGATCCGGGTACCTCGCGGCCAACGCGCAGGAAGTGCGCGGCTGCGGTTTCGTGATCATTCGCGGCGCGTGCCTGCTCGCCCTGTTTGTAGATACTGGCTGCGAGACGGTCGGTCAGTTCGGCACGCGCCTTGTCGCGCGCCGGTAGTAGTGCGAGTAATTGCCGGTAGCTGCTTTCGGCATCAAGATAGGTTTTTAGCTCAAACTGTGAATGTGCCTTGACGGTCCAGGCAATGCGCATTAGTTTACGGTCTATAGTCGGTTGTCGCTTGATGAGTAAATCGGCTGCGCTGATGGCCTGGCCGTATTTCTTTTCCTTGAACAGGTCTTCGGCCGCGCGCGCCAATACTTTGGGCATACGCTTATCGCCCGGAAATTCACTGGCGAAGCGAATAGCGCTGTTTGTGACACGCGGGTGAAATTTCTTGCGGGCGCGTGCAGACAATGATTTTTCATGTGCCTGATAAGCCAGCAACGAAGCATAACCGGCTTCGGCAGATTGTTTGTGTTTTGGATAGTCATAAGCCGTCTGCTCATACTGATCGGCCGCTGCAAGATACTGTTTCGAGTCATACAAGGATTCGGCCAGCAGGAAACGGATAGACGGTGCCTTCGGGTCTTGCGGAAAACTGTTCAGGTAACGTTGATACCAGTTGGCTGCCTCGCGATAGTCAGCCCGCTTCTGACTTTTCTGTGCAAGGGCGTGGTAATACTGTGCCAGTTCGGTCAGATTGGTTTTCAGGTAACCGACGATACGTTCATGCGCCTGCTCATCGTGTTTTTTCCAGTAGCGGCTATCGGTGCCATAGCGAATCACGAAGTCACGCTTGGCCCGCAGAGTCTGCGACGGGAAGCCACCTTTTTTGTATGTTTCGATAACCTGCAAGTGCAGGAAAGGAGCCAGCTCGTGTTCTGCGTGATATTTGGAAAAGGTGTTCAGGGTTTCGGCAGCATCGCGTATCCGTTCCTGCTTTAGATACAAACGGCCGAGTCGCAGATATAATAAGTGTATGTACTCGCGTTGACCTTTGCTTTTTTCCAGCTTAACCAGGGTAGTGGGGCCATCAAGATAGGACAGGGTGATACTGGTAATGCGCAAGGTGTCATTTAGCAGCTCCTTGTTACCACGTGACAGATCCTTGATATCGTCTACTTCCGGGCCAATTCCCTTGTCTTCCAGCATGGTGTCCAGTACGGCGATGTAGCTATCCATCGCGGCACGATACTTGTTCTGCTTGAACTGGGCCCAGCCCAGTTTGTATTGCGCCTTGAGCTGGAACGTGGATTCGTGTTTAGTCTGTAGTACCGATTGATAGGCGACCTCTGCCTGACGATATTTTCCCAACGAAAACAGCATCTCGCCACGCCGGAACTGTGACTCTTCGTAATAAGCCGATTGGGTATCATGAACGACCAGTTTATCAAAGGCCTTCAGTGCTTTTTCGGTTTCTCCGCTTAGCTCATAGGCACGTGCGAGTTGATAGAGGACGCGGTCATTGCCTTTTTTCCCGGGGTTGTTTTTCAGCAGATCTTCATAGAGATGGATGGCGTTTCTGTAGTTGGCCTGCTCGGCGGGAGTGAGTTCACGATCCTGCTCCAGTGCCAGGTTGTGTGCATCTTCGACACGCTCCATTTCAAGGTCGGCCAGCCGCCGCTGCGCCTCGGAGCGCAGGTGAGATTTTTTGGTAGCGGCGAGATAGGCACGATAGTTTTCCATCGCGGCCTGTCGGCTGGTATTAATGGCATCACCCTCAATAATGCTGACTTCACGTTTCTCCAGCTCTTTGAGGGTGGGCGGCTCGGGTTCCTTGTCTTTACTCAGCCATGAGCAGGCGCCAAGACTCAGGATGCCGGGCATAATAAACAGTGCGAGGACAAGTTGTTTCATTTTGCCTCCTCTTTCCTGTCCGTGTCCGGCTTGTCTTGATTACCTGTATTCGCGTCTGTATCAATATCTTTGGTCTGCCTGTTTTCGTCTTTGCGGTGACTGGCACGATCATGTATCTGCGCAATTGCAAAACGTGCCTGGGTCAGATAACTACGCAGACGGTTTTGTTGTATACGCAGGGTGTTGGCGCCCATCATGCGTAACTCAACCGATTGCTCTGCGATCAGGATTTTGATGCGCTCAAGCAGGAAGCTGAGTCGTGCGCGCATATCATTGATCTTGACGGTATAGCCGGTAAATAGCAGTGGCGCATCACGCTGTGCACGTTTAAGGGCTTCCATCTGTTCGTAGGTCTGGCCCAGTGATTTGCGAATTTCTTCTATGGATTGCTGGTAGGACCAGCTGCGAGCAGGTGTATCAATAGCGAGTTGCCAATATAGTTGACCACGTAAAAGGTGATACTGTTTGCGGGCGCGTTCGATATCCTGCTTGCCCTGTAGGTTTTGTAAATGTGTATCGATACTCTCCAGCCGTTTGATCCATTTCAATTCACGATCATTGGCCAGGATCATTGGGTTATCTTCTGTTTTCACACGCTCCAGTTCATTACTGTAGCGGGTGAGTTGAATGGCTAGCTCGGTTTCTTCAGATTGCGCCAGGCGCGCCTCGACCACAGGTAATTGTTGCTCGTACGCCTGTTTGCGTGTATCGAGCATGGTGTCAAATGCATCCAGGTCGGCTAACCAGTTGGTCAGGTTTCTGTGCATAAAGTACAGATCGCGAAAGCTCTTGAAAGATTCCTGAAAATAGTGACTGGCGAGTAAATGGAATAAATCTGGGGCTTCGGGTGATTCCACCAGGGAGCCGGGGTTCCAGTACCAGCCCTGTTCATCAAGTGGCGACTGGGCGATCATTTTATCGATTAGCTTTCCATTTCTTATCGAGTCGATGACGAGTTCAATACGGTCAATTTCAGATTGAAATAATTCAGCTGCAGCCTCGTAGTGTTTAAGTGACTGGGCCTCGGCACCCAGTTTCCCCAGGCTGTAGGCGGCACCCAGTAATGACTCCTGTACGGCCGGATCAAGCAGGCTGCGGCGTTGTAATTCGAGCCAGGGTGCGAGTGCCTTGCGATACTCGTCTAATGAGGAATACGCCCAACCCAGGCCCAACAAGGCCTTGTTGGAATGAGGGCCGTTGAGGCGGATACGCTGTAACCTCGGGATAGCCTGTTCGGCCTGGTTGGCTTGCAGGTAGGCATAACCAATTACCAGGTTGGATTTGTCGCGCAGGCCGCGCTGCTCCTCGGTTTTGGCTGGTGAAGTACCCAGCTTGTCGAACTGAACGGTGGCGTCCGCCAGACGGTCGGTGCGGATCAGCGCGATGCCCAGATTATAACGGGCATAGGCAGCCCAGGTAGATTCGGCTGGAATGGTTTCAAGTATTTTCAATGCTTCGTCATATCGGTCGAGGCGTATCAACAGGTTGGCACGCATTTGCAGACGTTCACCCTGCAGGCTGTCATAAAGAGGAGCCTTGATCTGATCCAGGGCTGTTATAGCCTTGCTGTTTTCATTGCGGCTGTAGTGAATTTTAGCCAGGTAATACCAGGACTGATCACGTTCAGCAGGTGTGATTTGTGACATCGGCATTTTACGGAACAGGGCTGACGCTTCATTTGGCATGCCGTAGGACATGTACAGGCCGCCGAGCAATAGTAGCGCATTGTCCTCGTCGTGATGGCTTTCAATGCGTTCCCGTCTAAGCGCGGCGAGGGTGTGGACGATTGATTTGAAGTAGTGCCCCTGGAAAAACTGGTACAGGATTTCTCCAAAATCGGGGTCATGTACGCTTCCCCATGATTCGGTATCACTGGCCCACACAAACGAGGCTGATCCGGCGAGCAAGGCTGCCAGTAGTATTGCCTGTAATGAGCGCTTACATCGAGTTTGAAATGCGGTAACCGTCATGCCATCTTATTCCCACTGCTTGATGACAAATTCCGGCTGCTGTTTGACTTCTGAGTCAACTATCTGTAGTTCCAGATAAAGTGCGCCGGTTGTTTTTTCAAAAACGGTTGTTGCGCCGCGGCGGTAGTCTCGATTATGCGGGCCCTTACCGGTAAAGACGGCAACCAGTTCATGTTTTCCTGTTTTAATGTTTCCCAGATACAGTCTCTGTACGCCACCCTTGTACAATGCGCGGCTTTCGCGTTCTGTATACAGGTGGTGGCCTACTACCTTGTCATTGATCTTGACCTTGACTGAGTCCAGGCGGAAAAATTCACCAATATCCATAGACAGGAATACAGCTATTTGTGAGGTGGCGGGGAATAGCAGTTCTTCCTCGAGTATAAACAGGTCACGGTTTAGCTCCAGCACCTCCTTTTTCAGGTTCTGGATTTTTACATCCAGGCTGGTGCGTTCTTCCTGGGGTGCGGTAAAGTTTGCCGCCGGATCAACAGTGGCAGATGTTGTTTCACCTGTTTCCGCAGTGGGTGTGGCTGCTTCCGGTTCGGCCGCGTGACTGTAGCCAGCGGCGATTAACGTAAACAGGCTGATAGCCAGGTAACGGGTAATCTGGTTCACGGTTCTCTCCCGGATTAGACGGAACAGTAAATGGTGTTTATGTGTCGTTTTAGTCATGGGGTAACTGTACCAATGTGCGGAGTATGGGTTTGTAAACCCGGTCTGTTAGCAGTACTTCTTTTATGTATACCATATTAGTACCAGATCGAAACAAACAAACGTATAACGGTAGCGTTAAAACTGTACAGAGGTTCCGTGCCGGGCGTGACGACATTGACGCGTGCATCTCTGAAATTGTTGTAGTCGAAGGAGACAAAATCTACTGCGCCGTTGATTGTACCTTTCTCGATAAAGCCAAAGCCGTTTTCGGCAAAGGCATAACTGGCTCCAATACCAAATGTGCTACTGGTGTAGTCGCTTAACTCTTTGTCACGGCCCATGAAGTTCTGGGAGTCCATGAACGGAAACAGGTCGCTGTAAAAATCGGCCTGGCTCTGGGTGTAATAGCGGAATTTGGCTTCGAATATCACGTCATGCCACGGGTGAACATAGTTAACTTCAAAGGTGTGGGCAGTAATATTCCAGTCGTCGTTGAAGAATCGATAGCTGCCACCCAGTGCCGCGCGATACGGCAGATAGTATTTACCGGTAAGCGAAAAGGCTGTGCTGGTGCGCGTGCTGGGATAGATTTCCTTCTGGTAGCTATAGCCGCCGCTGGTATTCAGATAGCGCACGCTGCGATACGGGTTATTAAGAAAACCCTCGTCGGTAATAACCTCGAGGTTGGCGCCCATAATGAAGTCCTTGGTGATGATCTGTGACAGGCCGACATGAAAGGTCTGCCGGTCAACATCTTCAGAAAAGGTGTCATCTGTATTGTCCATGACTGTGTCCCAGCCAACGGCGTAACCGATGCTGACATTGGTCAGGTCGCCAAACAGGTCCTGGCTGATCGAGAAACTGGCGGTATTGCCTTCGTAATCATTCTCATCACTATTGGTATAGGACGCGCTCATGATGACATTACCGTGCAGGTAATCACCGCTGACCGAATATTGCGTACGGTCTTCCGTATATTCACTGGCGCCGGTGGCAATTACATCAATTGAGGCACTGGTCACGCTGTCGGTATAGTAATTAGCTGACATAGAGACACTTTGCCCAAAAGACTTGCGCACCAATATGGAAGGGCCGGTCACTTCCACATCACCACCATCATAGGAGTGATACAATGCGTCGGCACGGTCTTCAGGCAGTACGGCAGCAACGGCCCCCGCCTGCAGATACATACTCAGCAGGAACAGGCAGGTAAGTTTTATAAAGATCCGTTTCAAGGGTATTCCTTAGTTACAGCCACAACCACCGCCTGACGAACCTTCAGCCCCGCGCGCCGCTTCACGTGCCTCATGCACATGCTGCAGATAGGCATCGGAGACCGGGTCGCGGCTGAAGCTCATGATCGGATCAGCGATATGGGCGCGCTCATAGGGTTTGACCCAGGGTTCTACGCCACAGGCAGTCAACAGGGACAGGAAAGCCAGCAAGGATACAATTCTCATAATTACTCCCTGATCAGCTTGCTGATCTCTTTGGCATATTTGTCTTCGTAACCGGGTTTATAGGCCTGGTGTATGTAGCGGATGCGTCCGTTGCGGTCGACGATCACAGTGGTTGGCATAGCCAGTATGTTATACAGCTTACTGACCTTGTTGCTAGTGTCGTACAGGATGGGAAAGGTGACCTTGAGATCACGAATCAGCTTCTTGCCCGGTTTGCTGTCTTCTTCAACATTTACGCCGAGTATGGTAAAGCCGAGTGGGCTGTATTTTTTGTACAGGGTATCCAGTATGGGCATTTCCTGACGGCAGGGACCACACCAGGAAGCCCAGAAATTAATCATCACGACCTGGCCACTCAGTTCACTGAGCTTGATGTTTTTTCCCTGATTGCTGGTCAGGGTAAAATCAGGTGCGGGAGTATTGGTTGTACCAGCATGACTGGTAGATAGCCCCAGTGCCAGAGCAAATATTGCGAACAGGGTGGTCAAATGTTTGTGTTTGTATATTAACATACTGCTATCTCCGGTTCAGGGTATCGAATCAAATAGCGGATCAGAAAAAGAAACTGATTCCTGCTGTGAGTTCAATGTTATTTGTTAGCTTGTCTTCGCCCAGCAGGTCGATGTTAAACAGGTAGTCACGTGCGGTAATGTGCAGCGCAATATTGTCGTTGAGCAGGACGCGATATCCGGCGCCTACATTCAGCGAAAAAAACGAGTCATCATTAAATTCCACTACACCCAGCCCACCGATCAGGTAAAATGCGGAGTTGTAGGCTCGGTTGCTGCCTATAAAAGATTCGCCAGGTAAAATATTGTAACCGACCGACAGATGGTAATAGAAAAAGTCACGATTACTGAGTAGATTGAATCCGGTCAGGTCTTCAAATCCGTTTTTACCAGCCTCGGAATAGCCGACTGAAGCCTCCACAAAAACATCTTCGGTTATGTGATAAGCCAAACGTGTGCTGTAAACGACATCACTGCCAAAATCCTCGATATTCAGTACACCTACATAGACACCAATCTCATAATCATCAACATTGATTTTTGCCTCGCTGATTTCGCGGCGGTCAATTTCCGGTTTTATGATAGGGCTCTGGTCAAGCACCAGTTCGGCACGAGCGGCTGTACATGCCAATAGCAGTATCAGTGTCGGAACCAGTTGTTGACGGATATTCAAAAAAAGAATCCGAAACCGAGTTTCCATTCGTCAATTTCCTCGTTGTTATCTGAGCTGGTGAATATGGTGTAGTGATTATATTCTGCTCGTAATAAAAAACGGCGTGTAAGATAAATACGCAAGCCAGCACCTACATGAGCCAGAAAGTCGTCGCGATCTGCAGCCTGTGCAAAGGTGGCATGCGGGCTGGTATTAAGGTAACCGCCACCAAGCGCAAAGTATGGGGAATAACGCCATTCCGGAAACGGTTGTGCTACCAGTCTTGCGTTAAATAACCAGCTATCGGAAAAGTCCCCGAGCACCTGGCCTGCATTCAGTTCAGCGGCCAGACTGGGGGAAAAGGCAAAACTGCCGTAGGCTGTTACGCTGCGGGCACCATCAAAATCACCACCCATTACCCCGAATTCCCATGTTCGGTTACTGAAATGGTCCAGATCTGATTTTTTGAACGACCAGTGTTCACCCAGTGGATCCAGCGTGCTTCGCATTTCATCTATATATACCCAGCCTTCCTGCTTACGATGGGTACGTACTTTGAACCAGTCTGTTTTGCGCTTGAGTATCTCAACCCATTCACCTCGTTCGGCGATATAAAAAATCGGATAACCACGCCCGGGGCCGGTATGCAACTCGATGTAAGGTTCTTCAACCTTTGCCAGTTGACTTTGTTCTTCATCACCACGGGCAGGTTGTACTACCAGTAGTGTTGTTATCAGCAGGCTGAGAAATACGCGTAGTTGCATGTTGTATATTGCCCGGGCACATCACACTGTAAGGCCTTAGCACTAATCCCTTTAATTATCAGTTGTTAGTGTGTGATTTAGTTCTTGTTTTTAAAATCCTGTAAGGGATGTTACGCGCTCGATCCGGTGACTGCAAACTTCAACTGAGTGGTTTGCAGTCACCGGCATATAGCCAGGCACGAGGATTATTCCTAGTTCAATGGTGCCATGAATGGGTCGTTATAATATTGCGCGCCAATATCCAGCCATTCGGATATCATCTTCAGTTCACCGTCTGCTAATATGCCTGAGTGTATCGGATCCCCTGATCCTGCATCGAACTTGCTCATGAAGTAGCGGCTGTTGGCACCATTGGCCGACATGGACGGGCCTCGCGCCGGAACAGTAACCGGTGGCAACGGGATCGGGGCACCATTGGCATCGAGTACCTGGTTTCCGTTTGCATCCAGTAAAAATAACGGGTTGCCGCTGGCATCGACGGCCGGTACCAGCAAGTCAACCACTACGCCTCCCACTACTGCCTGGGCATTATCACCGAACAACAACTCCCGATAGGACTTGAAGTGATCGGGTTGCTGATCGGATGGGCCATCAGTCAGATCCAGATCGCCTTTCGGGACCATGGCCACCATCGCCGCATCAGCAATGTTGTGGCAGGAGGTGCAGGTGTCATCCCGTATCAGGGTGCCGTTTATATCCAGTACCTGCCTGTTAACATTCCAAAGAGGATGGATGTGTTGTTCATAGTTAATGGTGATCCGGCAGCTACTGCTCCAGTTGGTCATACAGGTCGCACTGGTCGGTATGGCGGTAGTCAGGTCACTGTAGGAATAACTGAAGCTGGTATCGGCCGCACGACCGGCAGTAACCGGATCGGTCCAGACGTCGTCGAAAACGATATCAACCAGAGGATCAAGAGCAGTCGCATCCTGGCTTGCACGTACTTCGGCCATGGTCTCGCCGGCATTAAATGCCCATAAGTTGCTCATTGTGTTCGGGAATATGCCGCCCGCTACCGGTGCGCCCGGGTTGATAGACGGCGGGCCATCCGGTGTTGCATGTGCTTGCGGAGTAATGGCATTGTGGTTATGGCAGCCGCTACAGGTCACGGTTTCACCAGGACGCACCTGTATCCAGTTCAGGTGGCGCCCAAAGCCATTGAGACGGCGACCATTCTTGTCCAGCACGCTGATTGCCAGCGGTACTTCGGCCGGCACCTTGACCATCACGGAGCCATCCGGCTCGATCGGTGCGTAGGCGAGGATTTCTCGCATCAGCTGATTGCGGTCAGGTCCAAAAGCGGTATTACGAAAATCGCGGGTATTGCGATCAGGTATGGATGCCGCTTTTTCAATACGCAGGAAACGTGCCGGGCGCTGGTCGGCTGTGGTTAAGGCAGGGTCTGCAAGGGTGGTTATACCATTTGCTGTGTTGTCTACTCCATCGAGGTCATAAACACTGCGGATGTGCAGGATACCCACTCTTTCATTGGCCAGATTGATCGCAGGAACCAGATCGCTGATAACTGCAGGTGCGGTACGAGGTTGCATTAACGCTATTTCACTCAGTGTCAGGCCCTCAGTCGGGGCAACGATCGGCACCATGGTCTGGTTGCCAGGATCATAGATAAACAGGCCGTACAGGGGGGGTGCCTCAACCGGGTTAGCAGCGGCCAGGCGGGCAGGCGTACAGGGCACGATGTTACCGTTCTCGATCAGCCGGCAAATGCTCCAGCTGACCAGTAGCCGGCCAGTGCCATCCCACAAAGGAAAGGCGCTGGCAAAACGACCGCTCGGTGATGGGCCGGTTGTCGTGGTAACGGGCAGGTTGGCAATGGCCGGTGATTGTGCGGTGCCGCCAAGCATGCCCTGGTTGGGCCAGGTCGGGATGGTGTTATCAACGAAATTACCAATATCGATGTTGATCAGATTGCCGCCACCCTGGGTGCCAGTGAACGGACGCGCCAGCACCTGTAGCAGGCCATCATCGCGCTCATATGGCTGCAGGAACTGCACAGTAGTGTTATTGGTACCGGTGTTATGGCTGTGTGCACCATACAGGATACGCATATCGGTACCATCCGGGTTCATACTGTACAGATTGATTTCATTTCGACGGCCAGTGTTGTCCCAGCGGCTGTAAACCACCCGGCCATCAAGTGTGACCGTTGGATCCAGATCGTGGCTCTGGTTGAAACTGATCTGCTTGATATTGCTGCCATCAGCATCCATCACATGCAGGACGGTTGCTGATTCCTGGCGGTCTTCATCGAGCGGCGCGAACTGCGGTTTGCCTTCGTCCAGCAGGATGGCAACCGTGCGTTTCTGACGCGTTGAGGTATACAGGATGCGGCCATCAGGCAGAAACTGCGGAGCAATATCCTGTCCCTCTTCGGCAACAATATCGGAGGTGATAACACGATTAACGCTGTCTGTTGCGACATCATAAAGCCAGATGTTCCATGTTGGCTGATTTTCAGGTTGTGTATTGGGAAGATCGGGAAGGCGTAACGCGAAAACGGCCTGGCTGCCATCATAGGAAATACTCAGATCTCGCACATCACCCATGCCGCCGGTAATGGAGCCGGTCAGGTTGCGTTCGGGAGAGCTGGGAGAGGCGGCACTACGCAGCCACAGGTCGCCACCCGGAGAGAAATCTGCGGGCTGACGCACATCGGTTTGTATCAGGTTGCCATTATTATCGACCGGCAAGGTACGTTTGACATACAGAATAGGTATCTCTTTGACGATAGGGTCACGTGACTGGCTGCCGCCAAGGGTACCGCCACCGCCACTGCCACCGCCACAGCCGGTTGCCAGTAAAAAGACTGCTGCGGCACTGATAGAGGCTGTGTAGCGCCACAATTTGCCTGAGAAGCATGATTTCATAAGCTGATAGCCCGGTTTGTAGGTTTGCGTTAGTTAACACTGTTTATATAACGGAACGTGTAGTGAATTATCGAAATCAGGCGGCAGGCATACTGTGCAGGGGTTCACAAAATTACCCTTGTTGGAGTGCAGTTTGGTGCGAGGTGTGACCAAAGTCGCAAAATTTCCCTGCTTAAAACATAGAATTCAATCTCAAGAGGCTGAACACATAAACGTCATGGCCGATATGACATAAGTCAAACAGGCTGCAGACTAACAAAAAGCCTCGGATGTAAAGCTTACCCCATCCAGTAAATTGATGGGCAGGAATAACCAGGCTGCTATAGCAGGCACGAATGATTGGGACAGGTCCTATGTATATTGCCAAGAAAAACAAGCGTCATTCACACTCCGGGGTGGTTCTGGCACTCGTCATCATGGCTACGGTTGGCTCGGGTGCGGCAGTTGCCGGGCCGCGGGAACAGGCAAAACGCATGCATGATCGTCTGGCCGGTGTTCCACCTACTGAGGCTGTGTTGACCAGTATGGCCAGCAAGATCAGTTCCAGCGATGCGGTCGGCGCCGCGATGGAAGCAATTAATAACAAGGATTTTTATAACGTCACCCTGAAAAACTTTGCGATGCCCTGGACCAACGAGGCACAAACTGTGTTTGCCCCGCTGAATGATTATGTGGCAACCGTGATTGGGATAGTTCGTGACGACATACCCTTTACCGACATCCTGTCTGGTGACGTGCTCTACGTTGCTACCGGAGTAGGCAGTGTCCCTGCCTATTCAATGAGCAACAATGATCACTATGCCCAGCTTGAACTACAGGGCATTGATCTGAATGCCAATCTGGTTAACGTCACCCAGTCCAGCATGACTACACTACCTGCTGCCGCAACAGCCGGCGTGATGACCTCTCGCGCAGCGGCCGAGGCCTTTTTTATTGACGGCACTAACCGCGCGATGCTCCGCTTTACCCTGTTAAATCACTTGTGTACTGACCTTGAGCAGATCAAGGATGTAACGGGTGTGCCAGACCGTATACGCCAGGACGTCACACGTAGCCCGGGTGGGGACAGTCGTATCTTTATGAACGCCTGCATAGGCTGCCATATTGGTATGGATCCGCTAACACAGGCCTTTGCGTACTACGAGTACGACAAAGCCAATACCACGATCGTGTATAACGATGTCGGTCAAACTGACCCGGCAACCGGTTCACGCGTACAGGCAAAATATCGGATTAACTCGGATAATTTCAAGCCAGGTTTTATCACGACCAATGACAACTGGGACAACTACTGGCGCAAAGGCCCTAACCGGTCACTGGGCTGGGATGGTGCACTGCCAGGCAGTGGCAGTGGCGCCAAATCCATGGGTCAGGAACTGGCAAAAAGTAATGCATTTGCTACCTGTCAGGTGCAAAAGGTATTCAAGAATGTATGCCTGCGCAGTCCCATTGATGCTGCAGACCGTAACCAGATAAGCAATATGGTTGGCAGCTTCAAGAGCAGTAATTACAACCTCAAGCAGGTATTTGCCGAATCGGCAGTGTATTGCATGGGCAACTAGTTTGAATCCAGTCATTTGGCAGGCCAGTTCTTGCCGATGGTTGCAGCAAGCGAATGTGACGGACGATGGTTCCGGAGAATCAGTAAAATGAAAAAAACACGAGCCAATACTATGATGAAACTATTGAAACCGGTTGCACTTGTTCTGGCAGCAGCGGGATTACTCGCTGGCTGTGGTGGTGGCGCTGATGTCACCCAAAACCCGCAACAGATCAATAATCAGGCGCCATCAGGCTACTCCGGCCCGGCCCCTGCTACGGCCGATGTCCAGTCTTTCAAGCTTAATCTCTGGGATAGCCTGCAGATTCCTAATCGTTGTGGTGATTGTCATAACGAAACAGTTGGGCAGTCACCGCAGTTTGCACGTACAGACGATATCAATCTGGCTTATTCCGCCGCCAGTACTGTCGTTAACCTGACCTCGCCGGTCGATTCCCGTTTAGTGGTAAAAGTGTCTGGAGGCCATAACTGCTGGTTACAGAGTGATAGCGCTTGTGCCAGTCTCATGGAGACCTATATCAGTAATTGGGCCAGCACCAGTGGTTCCAACACCGGCCGTGTTATCCAGTTGACTCCGCCACCATCGAAAGATCCTGGTAGCAGTAAAACCTTCCCGGCGGACAGTAGCCTGTTTGAAAGTACCGTGCATCCGGTTCTGATGGCGCGTTGTGCCGGCTGTCATACAGATACCTCGAATACACCACAGTCACCGTATTTTGCAAAAACAGATCCAAGCGTGGCCTATCCTGCTGCGAAACAGAAAATTGATCTGGATACGCCAGCCAACTCACGGCTGGTCATACGCCTGCGTGATGAATTCCATAACTGCTGGAGTGGTAACTGTGCTGCCGACGCAGCCACTATGCAGGCAGCCATTCAGGCGTTTTCTGATGGCATAGCGTTAACCGTGCTTGATCCTGCGCTACTGAACAGTAAGGCGTTAACGCTCGCAGACGGGGTGGTAGCCAGTGGTGGTAACCGCTATGAAGATAACGTCATTGCAATGTATGAATTCAAGTCCGGTAGTGGCACTACTGCCTACGACACCAGCGGTATAGAGCCGTCGGTTGATATGACCCTGTTCGGTGGTGTTACCTGGGTAGCCGGTTACGGCATTAATATCCAGAGTGGCCAGCGGGCACAGGGCAGCGCATTGGCCAGTAAAAAACTGTCTGACCGTATCAAGCTGACCGGAGAATATTCTGTTGAGGCGTGGGTGGTCCCTGCCAATGTAACCCAGGATGGTCCGGCACGTATCATTAGTTACTCTGCCAATATCACTAATCGTAACTTTACCCTGGGCCAGACCCTGTATAACTATGAGTTCATGCATCGTAGCTCTACTACCGATATCAACGGTGACCCATCCATGGCGACGGCCGATGCCGATGAAGACCTTCAGGCGGCACTGCAACATGTGGTGATCACTTTTGATCCGATTAACGGTCGCCAGATTTATGTCAACGGTGTCCATACCGGAGATACCGACAGTGTGTCGGGTGGTGTGTTGTCAGCGTGGAATGACAGCTATGCACTGGTATTCGGTAATGAAGCCGGTGGTAATGGCGGTGCGCTGCAGTGGGCAGGGCAGTTACGTCTGGTTGCGATTTCTGATCGTGCCATGACCGCCGCACAGGTCAAGCAGAACTTTGATGTGGGTGTAGGCGAGAAATTCCTGCTGCTGTTTGAAGTCTCTGCATGGACCGGTATTCCGAGAAACTATGTGATGTTTGAAGTCAGCCAGTTTGACAACTTCAGCTACCTGTTCAACAAACCGGTGCTGATCAGTCTGGATGCCAATGCAACAGCCACCAGTGTACCGATGCAGGGTATGAGCATTGGTATCAATGGTAAAGAGGCAGCAGTGGGCCAGGCCTATCGTAATATGAATACTACGATTGATGGCAACAGTGATTTACTGGGCGGTACACGCCTGTCTACACTGGGTACCGTGATTGCGTCTGAAAAGGGCTCGACTGCAGATGAGTTTTTCCTGACCTTTGATCAAATCGGTACCAGCACCAATGTTCGTACCGAGCCAGCCTTACTGGCGCCTACGGCCCCGGCTGATGGTGCGCCGGTACCCGTTATTGGTCTGCGAACATTTGATGAAATCAATGCAACTATGTCAGTACTGACCGGTGTAAGCACCCCCAGTGTTGGATCGACTTACCAGGTTATTCTTCAGCAGCTGCCGGCAACGGCCGATATCATGGGCTTCCTGTCGGCTCATCAGGTGGCGGTTTCACAGCTATCGATTGACTACTGTGATCAGTTGGTGTCAAACACCACTGCAAGAGCACCATACTTTGCACCATTTACGGCCTTTACGGCTACGCCAACGGCGGCTTTCGATACAGCCGGTCGGGACGCGCTGCTGGATAACCTGATAGATAAGATGATGGGTATTAGCCTTACCAGTCAGCCGCTCACAAGTGATGTCAAGACCGAGCTGAATGCGCTGATTACCAGGCTGATGCCGTGTCCGATTGATACAACAACTGGTCAGCCAAATTGCGCTGGCCGCACAGAAACCATAGTCAAGGCAAGTTGTTCAGCCCTGCTAGGCAGCGCAGTTACTCTGATGCAATAACAAACTGTAGATAAAGAAATAGCAACTTAAAGTAAATAGATAACCCGTTCGAGGATAGTAATATGGCAAAACGACGCACACCCCTGCACCCGGATGCGCCTTTGTTACATGAGTTACACAAGCGCCCTGTTACCCGACGGGACTTTCTAAGCCAGGGGCTGATAGCCGGATCTGGTATGGTCATGGCTCCCAGCCTGCTCAGCATGTTTGCATCACCCGGCAGCGCCCAGGCAGCCTTGTCTGGCGACATCGCCGCGTTTAACGCAGCCTGCGGGGCCACAACCCAGGGCGCCGGTAAAATCCCCTTTATTGCATTTGACCTGGCCGGCGGAGCGAATATAGCAGGCTCTAACGTGCTGGTTGGCAAGCAGGGCGGCCAGATGGATTTTCTGACCACCGGCGGATACAGCAAGCTGGGACTGCCTGGCGACATGTTGCCGGGACAGGCGGACGCTAATGATGCGGCTAACCCTGGTTTTATCGATAGCAGCCTGGGACTGGCGTTTCATAAAGACAGTGCCTTTCTGCGCGGCATGCTGGAAAAAACCTCAGTCGCTACTCGTGCCAATATTAATGGCGCAGTGATTCCGGCACGTTCAGGTAATGATACTGGCAATAACCCACATAACCCGATGTATGGTATAAATAAGGCCGGCGCAGACGGTTCCTTGCTCACCCTGATCGGTTCACGAAATTCAGATTCCGGTGGTAACTCAATGTCACCGGCGATGATGATCGATCCTTCGGTACGCCCAACCAAGGTAGACAGGGCCAGCGATGTAACCGGCCTGGTCGATACCGGCAAGCTGGTTGGTCTGTTAAGCCAGCAGGATGCGGTGGCCGTGCTTGAATCTATGGTGCGCATCAGTGACAAGAAAATGCCAGCCATCTCATCCAATACCTCGATACAGGATCTGGTTCGTTGTGGTTATGTGAAGAGTGCCGACCTGGTTGATCGCTTTGGCGGCAGTGGCGCGCTTGACCCGCTGACGGATCCTTTCATTATCCAGGAACTGGGTGGGACAATATTCAGTCTGGATGAGGCCACCAATGATCGAGAATTCCGCAAGACGGCAGCGGTTATGAAAATGGTCATGAGTGGCTATTCCGGTGCTGGCACCATAGCAATGGGTGGCTACGATTATCATACCGGTGACCGCTCTACCGGTGAATTACGTGACTTGCGTGCAGGCCGCTGTATGGGTGCCTGTCTGGAATATGCCTCGCTGATGGGTGTGCCGTTAATGATGTATGTATTCAGTGATGGTTCTCTGGCCAGCAACGGCGGGGTTGATAATTCTGTGGACGGCCGTGGCAAGGGTAACTGGACTGGTGATAACTCATCTACCGCAGCATCCTTTTTCATGGTTTATAATCCGGGTGCCCGTCCAGCTCTGTTTAACGGCGACGGTATCCCGGCAGCACAGCATCAGCAGATAGGCTACTTCAGTGGCGATGGCTCGGTTCAGACGGCAGCAACCCCGGCTGCGAACAACGTTAACCTGCTGGTTGAAACCGTCATCATGAACTACATGGCCCTGCATGGTGAACAGGCCAACTTCCCGACCTTGTTCCCGGCTCATGGCCTGGGTAACGCAGGTCTGATCGATAGTCTGACCGCATTTAATCCGATCGTAAATGGCGTAATTGGCGGTTAAACCGCTTACCGCAAGGGCGGTGAATCCAGCAATTTTTGCTTCACCCCTTCCCGGGGGCGAATGCATCCATTTCGATTTGTAGTTGCATATTGTCTTATAGCGTTCTCTTATTCATTCCGAAGAAATTACACAATTCCCTTCAGCGCCATGGGTATGGTCAGTGGGTTGAATTATGGCGATACAGACGTTACGCCTGTTTCAGGCGATACCATCAGGTATGAAGCGCCGGTACCAAATCTGCAATATCCATGAGTGCTAGCAGAAAAGCGATTGACCTGCTCAAGGCCATCGAAGAGCGGGCCACTAAACCCTATGATGATCAAACCGGTAAAGATATTTCCAGCTGGGTGAAAGGGGCAACGATAGGCTATGGTCACCTGATTATAAAGAACGATTGGGGGCTATACAAAAATGGCATAACGAAAGCGGAAGCCCTGGCGTTATTCAGGAAAGATTTGTCACCCTACGAAAATAAAGTCAAGAACTCGGTAACGGCTAATATCACTCAAAACGAGTTTGATGCGATGTTGATATTAATATTAACGTTTAACATTGGCAAAGCAGGATTTGCGGGTTCATCCATCCTGAAGCTGGTCAATCGACGCAAGGCAGAATGGAATATTTACAGTAGAAACGTTTATAAGAAATGGTAGCCATGAAAAGGTTCAAGCCATACAAACATGTACCGGGTGTTATTCTTCTGTTGGCCTACGATGACTATCAGATCCTGCTCGATAAGGAGCTTAACAAGGCTTATCATATATTGCGATCGAAGTTGTCGAAGGCGCAGCAGAGTGAATTGAAAAAGTCACAAATGAACTGGATTACATTTCGTGATGCTGAATACGAGCTGATTCAAAACAACTGGACCAGCAATAATTTTGGCAGTTCTGCGGGCATATCTCGCGGGGACTATCGCAGCACTATCGTAAAAGACCGGATCATACAGTTATTGCATTACCTGCAGAATTATTAGACTGGCTAAGGTTTTGTCGTTGCAGGCTCTTGCAGGCCGTTGCTGTAAAAAAACCGGCCCTTGTTGTCGATCATGATCGCGTCAATATCAGGCAGCTGGTTGGCCAGTGCCATACCGCGTTCTATTCCCATGATAAACAGACTGGTTGACAACGCATCGGTGGTGATTGCATCCGGGCCGATGATCGTAACGCTGCGAAGTTTACGTGCCGAATCACCCGTTTTCGGATCAATAATATGATGATAACGCACGCCATCTTCGATAAAGTAACGCTCATAATCTCCGGACGTTGATAATGCGGTATCCCACAAGGGTAACCGGGTAAGCAGACCGTCGTGTTTGCGTGGGTTGCGTATGCCCATCATCCAGGGGCGACCATGGCGATTGCCGAGAATGCGGCTGTCGCCGCCCGCGCTGACGATTGCACTTTTAATACCCCGTTGCTGCAGGATTTTAATACCGTTATCTACCGCATAACCCTTGGCGATTCCGCCCAGGTCAATGAATACACCGGTGTGGGTAAAACGGATAGTCTGACGGTTTTTGTCTAAAACAATGTTGTGGAAATCGATCTTGCCCAGCTGTTTTTTAATGGTTTTCCTGTCAGGACGTTTGTGTGCACGGTAGTTGTACAGGTGCCCGACGCTGGCATAGGTGATATCGAACGCACCTTCAGTCAGGCGTGAAAATTCAATAGAACGTGCAATCAGCTTAAACATCTCGCTGCTGATGCGTAGCTCCTGCTGTGAGGCAAGTTGATTAATGCGGTATAGCGCACTGGTTTTTTTATGCGGACTCATGAGCTCGTCAATACGGCGCATTTCGGCCATTACCGCATTGATGGCAGCCTGGCCATCGATATTATCATCCTGCCATAGCTCAACATGAATACGCGTGCCCATGATCGCCTGTTCAGAAGACACCCATTCTGCGTTGGCAACCGAGGAGACAAACACAAGTGAGGTGAACAATGCGAACCGGCTCAGTTTATTCATGTCGACGGGTATCAGGGTTTGAATCCGGTTATTTTAAGTATGTCGTCGCTGCGAAAACCATCCACCAGTGGCATGTGTTTGTCTTTGGAGTGTTGTAGAGAGAGATATGCAGTAGTACCGGCAGCGTTGAACAGAAAGCCGGTCGGTTTAGCGGAAGAATCTATTACCGAAGCAATGCGTATGCAGCCATCACTACGCAGATCACGGTCCTCACCATCGGGCAGGCAGGCATAAATGCTGCCGTTAGCGCGATCCTCGATTACATAAAGATTGCCTGAGCCTTGCTGAAACTCAAGGTTGTCAAACGAATGAAAAATCGGATCACCCTGTATAAAACGTTTTACGGTCACGCTCGCAACTTGATTCGTTTCTGTCACCAGCCGGGTTTTGTTGCTGGTGGTATCGAGAGCCTGCAGGTATGCATCAGGGTGATGATCAACAGCACACATGACTTCAGCAAAATGCCGGGTTTTCGGATTGCCGGTGTTTGTCCAGCAAAAGCGTACACCCGCACCGGTGTATGCAGGATCCAGGTGCATGTCCTCAGCTCGATACATCGGTGTAGCGCCTTCATTCCTGGCGGAGTGGCGTGCAGATTCCGCATCGACAACCAGCCAGTAGCCATTGCCGACCTGACAGCCCGCGTTTTTTAAAGTGTTGCTATGAGGGGTAGTGCCAACACAGTCCAGCAGCATAGCGTACAACGAACCGCTGGCAAGCGGTGACTGATCCAGTGACTGTAAGGCCTGGCCCTGCCAGAATTGTCTGGGTACAAAGCGGTAGATTGCGCCGGGTCTGGTCTCGTCAACAGACACAACCACACCATTTGGATATACGGCCAGTCCTTCCCATGCCTTGATGCCGAGCTCGGGGCGTTTGGCAATGTGGAGCGGATCGCTGACCAATTTATCTGCACGATCATGGATAAGCTGTTCAGTAACCTTGAGTGGTTCGAAGATTTCCCAGGCGGCACCGTCAATCACCTCTTCGCCTACCAGGATAGTGTGCCAGGGTGTGCGACGAATACCATCACAACGAGACAGGCCGCGCACCATGGTCACCACCTGACCGCTGCGCAGATCGATACGCTGGATAGACGGGTTGAGTCTGCCACTTTCATCAATCGAGGATCTTGATTTTTCTACGCAGGTGATCAGGTGACTGGGATTATTGTCATCGGGCCATAAAGCCATCATATCGGTTTGGTCGGCGGCCTCCCGGGTGAGGTATTCAACCTTGAGCCCGCTGGCCAGTAACAGCTGTTGATCTGCAGGCTGGCCAGGTCGACGATAGTTGGACGAGCTGCGTGGCGCAGGTTTATCCAGTACCGAGCCGACACCAAACAGCTTGTCAGAGTGGTTTTTCAGCGACTGTTCGACACCGATGCCAAAATCATTACGCGTATTTGCACTGAGGTCTGAGTTATTATTAGCGACCATAGGCCGGTGTGTACAGGCCGATAGCATGACTAGTATGATCAGGCTCAGTAAGCCTGATATGGATTTTTTTGGCAAGGTCGGTGTCTCATTCATTATCTGGATTGCCGGGCGGGTATTTCAGCGCCGGTTGCTATGCTGATTCTGACGTCAAAAAGCGGTTGCCGCCACCATAAAAATGGCTTCAGCTCATTAAACAGAGGTTTAATGAGCATGTCTACCAACCTGGCCAACTATTGGCCTGTTTCCTGCGTTTGTTGTGCCGGTTGAGCCACATAAGCCGAGAATCGACAACCTTCAATGATGTAAAAGAGTTTATAGCCTGCCAAAACCATAATATGATGGTACAGGTTTTTAATATTGAGGCTTAACAGTAACAAAATGAATCAAAAAATGATTATATCCATGCAGGCTGGCGTTATCACATTGCCCTGGCTTAAATCAGATTCACAACAAGGTGTAGCACGATGAACTGGTGGGGAAAACTGATAGGTGGTGCATTCGGCTTCATGCTCGGCGGGCCGCTGGGTGCGCTGCTGGGCGCAGCACTGGGGCATAATTTCGACAAGGGCATATCCGGTATCATGCTGGACCCTGAAATGGCTCAGGGTAATGCAGAACGGGTTCAAACGGCCTTTTTTACCGCTACATTCTCGGTTATGGGGTATATCGCCAAGGCCGATGGTCGTGTGTCCCAGTCCGAGATTAACCTCGCACGCGATGTGATGCGCCAGATGCAACTCAGGGAAGAGCAGGCAACAGCGGCAATGCATCTGTTCAATGAGGGCAAACAGCCGGATTTTCCACTGACGGATGTGCTGCTGCAGTTTCGTAAGGAATGCCAACGACGTACCAATTTGATTCAGATGTTCCTTGAGATACAGATTGCCACTGCGATGGCCGATGGCAAGATTGATGCTAATGAACACTCTGTACTGTTTGAAATAGCCGATGCGCTGGGCTTTCCGCGGCAGGCATTTGAACAGTTACTCAGTATGGTGCAGGCGCAGCAACACTACGCGGGTGGTGGTGCGCAGCCGGCAGCCAGCATGGAGGATGCCTACACGGTACTGGGTATCAAAAAATCAGCCACCGATGCCGAGGTTAAAAAGGCCTATCGTCGCCTGACCAACCAGCATCATCCTGATAAGCTGGTATCAAAAGGTCTGCCGGAAGAAATGATCGAGATAGCCAAAACCAAAACCCAGGAAATTCGTGCGGCCTATGACCAGATCAAACAGTCGCGTGGCATGAAATAAGGGCAGGCATTTCAAAGGTGCGACACCGGCTTTAGTTAGCTCAGCAGGACATAACGCCCGGCACTGGCTATCGCGATAACAATCAAACCCAGACTCATATTAATCGCAACCAGTTTGCGGATGATGGCCAGTTGCTTGCCACCGGCCACCCAGTCGGCCTGATCCACTGCCTTGCACAGACGCCGGAACGGTGAAAAGTACACATGCAGATAGAGCAGGATCATCACGATGCCCAGCCCCTGCATGATATTGACCGATTTCGGTGCTGTAGACAGGCCATGAAATACATCGAATACCAGCCAGTAACCGGTTACGGGTAGCAGTACGACGCTGATCCAGACCCACGGAAAAAAGCGCTTGAATGTCTGTACCCATGTCGTCAGACGCTCTGGGGGCTGCAATGCAGAGGCCGCTGCCGGCCGTAAAATCATATAAGCGAAAAACATACCGCCTACCCAGATTACGGCGGACAACAGGTGCAGTACGATCGCGATGGCATTCATATTCAGGTTCCGTTTCTTGTTGGGGCGCACTCAGGCGTGCGAACTATAAATTACCAAAATGCGTGTAAGCTCCCGCTAACTGCCTGAAATCAGGCGTACGCAATAAATCATTGTAAATCATTTGATTAGCATTGTATTCACCAAAATTCATCGGGATTTTTTATGCAAAAGGCTGACAGGCATGGTCAGGATCAGGTAAAGTTCGCTCTTTGTGATTTTTCAGGGGCCTGTCGACCGGGCTGCTGATTCCCCCGAAACTGACTGGATTTCAGAGGTCTTGACCATGGCTAAAGATTTTAAGATTGCACCTTCGATTTTGTCGGCTGACTTTGCCCGCCTGGGTGAAGAGGTTGATAACGTACTCAAGAGCGGTGCAGATATCGTGCATTTCGATGTAATGGATAATCACTACGTCCCTAACCTGACCATCGGGCCACTGGTCTGTGATGCGTTGCGCAAACACGGTGTCACCGCCGAGATCGACGTGCATCTGATGGTGAAACCGGTAGACCGTATTATTCCCGATTTTGCAGCGGCCGGTGCCAGCTATATCACTTTTCATCCAGAGGCCTCTGAGCACATCGACCGCACCTTGCAATTGATCAAGGGTGAAGGTTGCAAGGCCGGTCTGGTGTTCAACCCGGCGACTTCTCTGGACGCACTGAAGTACGTACTCGACAAGATTGACATGGTTTTGCTGATGTCGGTTAACCCGGGCTTTGGTGGCCAGAGCTTCATCGCAGAGACCCTGAACAAGCTGCGTGAAGCACGCAAGATTATTGATGACAGCGGCCGGGATATCCGCCTGGAAGTCGATGGTGGTGTGAAAGTGGATAATATCCGCGAAATCGCAGCAGCCGGTGCCGATACCTTTGTTGCCGGTTCGGCAATCTTTGGTGCAGCCAGCAGTAACGATGCCAATATCTACGATACCGTCATCAATGATATGCGCGCAGAGCTGGCCAGGGCCTGAGTCTCAGGAATTACGGCAGTAAGAAATCGGTAAGTATGATGTTAAATGTTCCTGAGATGATCCTGATTGATGTAGACGGCACGCTGGTCGACAGTGTGCCGGATCTGGCCTACTGCGTTGATGAAATGATGAAGCAGATCGGTCAGCCGGTACACGGCGAAGCCAGGGTACGTGAATGGGTGGGCAACGGTGTCGAACGTCTGGTGCGCCGCGCGTTGATCGGGCAGCTGGAAGGTGAGCCGGGCGAGGCTCTGTTTCAGCAGGCCTACCCGATTTTCATGGATCTGTATGCTGAAAATACCAGCAAACGCAGTTGTCTGTACCCCGGGGTGCGAGAGGGTATGGACGCGCTGATACGGGCCGGATATAAACTGGGCTGTGTAACCAACAAGGCTGCACAGTTTACTATCCCGTTACTCAAGGATCTGGGCCTGCATGATGATTTTGCGATTATCATTAGCGGTGATACACTCGAAAAGAAGAAGCCGGATCCGATGCCGTTATTGCATGCGGCTGAGTTCTTTGCCGTAGATGCAGCCAAAGCATTAATGATTGGTGATTCAGTCAGTGATGTGAAGGCGGCACGTGCAGCCGGTTTCCAGATTGCCTGCATGACGTATGGTTACAATCATGGTGATGATATACGTGATTCAAACCCGGATGCAGTGATGGACAGCATGGAAGAATTGATCGTGTTGCTGGACAAAGCAGCCTGAACACATGCTAATGTGTACGTTGCCTGGCCGACCTGTAATTTACAGACGCGCTGTGAACACGTCCGTGTGCGCTCGACGGCCGCGTCCATGCGGCCGACGGTCTGTAAATTACAGGTCGGCCAGGCAACGCACGGCTTAATATGATAATAGAGAATATGATGTTTACTAACGGATCACACAAACAAGGTAAAAACGAGTCACGTCGATGGTGGTGAAGTCCGCCGCACGACCAGTCGTTTTTTCTTTATTAGTGATTGCATCCGGAAGCAGACAACATGAACCAGCAACAACTTGAACACTACGCTGCCGAAGGCTATAACCGTGTACCGGTTATGCGTGAAGTCCTCGCGGATCTTGATACCCCCCTTAGCGTTTATCTGAAACTGGCCGCCGGCCCGTACTCCTATCTGTTTGAATCGGTGCAGGGCGGCGAGAAATGGGGCCGCTATTCGATGATCGGTCTGCCCTGTCATGAGCGTATAGAAGTGCATGGTCATCAGGTGACACGCCTGCGTGATAACACCATCGTTGAGCAGCAAGAAGTGAGTGATCCGCTGGCGTGGATAGAGGAGTTCCAGGCCGGTATCCGCGTGCCCGAGGTTGAAGGTCTACCACTGTTTACCGGTGGCCTGGTGGGTTACTTTGGCTACGATACCGTGCGTTACATCGAACCACGTCTGGCACAATGCCCTAATCCTGATCCGCTGGGCACGCCAGATATTCTATTGATGGTCTCGGATGAAGTGGTAGTTTTCGATAATCTGGCCGGTAAGCTGTATGTCATCGTGCATATTGATCCGCTGCGCAATGATGCGTTGGCAATGGCGCAGCAGCAACTGGACGAACTGGTTAAGCGTTTGCATAGCAGTACCCCATCCTATGGTAGTCAGCAGCACAGCGAGGTGGCAGAGGCTGATTTTGTGTCTGGCTTTACCCGTGAGGGTTACGAGCAGGGTGTAGAGCGTATTCGTGAATACATCGTCGAAGGGGATGCGATGCAGGTGGTTCTGTCGCAGCGTATGTCGATACCGTTTAGCGCCGCACCACTGGATTTGTATCGTTCCCTGCGCAGTCTGAATCCGTCGCCTTATATGTATTTTCTTGATCTGGGTGAGTTTCATATTGTGGGTTCGTCTCCGGAAATCCTGACCCGGCTGGAAGATGGCATGGTCACTGTCAGGCCGATTGCCGGCACCCGGCCACGCGGTGCAACCGAAGCGGCCGATCAGGCCTGGGAACAGGAGCTGCTGGCTGACCCGAAAGAGCTGGCTGAACATCTGATGCTGATTGATCTGGGGCGCAATGATGCCGGTCGGGTATGTGAAATCGGCAGTGTCAAATTGACCGAGAAAATGCGGGTAGAGCGCTACTCACATGTCATGCATATTGTTTCGAATGTAGTGGGGCGTCTTAAATCCGGTTTAACGGCGATGGATGTGTTACGCGCGACCTTCCCGGCTGGTACCGTGAGCGGTGCGCCGAAAATCAGGGCGATGCAGATTATTGATGAGCTGGAGCCGGTTAAGCGCGGTATTTATTCCGGTGCGGTCGGTTACCTGTCCTGGTCGGGCAATATGGATACCGCGATTGCGATCCGCACTGCTGTGATCAAGGACAACACCTTGTATATTCAGGCCGGTGCCGGCATTGTTGCCGACTCGGTGCCTGCCTATGAATGGAAGGAAACCATGAACAAGGGGCGTGCGATATTTCGTGCGGTGGCGATGGCGGCGGCGGGTCTGGATAAGACGGGTCAAGAGTCTTAGCATGAAGGTGTACGTTGCCTGGCCGACCTGTAATTTACAGACCCGCTGTGAACACGTCCGTGTGCGCTCGACGGCCGCGTCCATGCGGCCGACGGTCT